>Ga0181582_10000122_pt1 | contig 45924 bp, 25 predicted proteins | sample 071ome_32_FD_132438 | JGI IMG/M metagenome (GOLD analysis project Ga0181582, IMG submission 132438) | Coastal salt marsh microbial communities from the Groves Creek Marsh, Skidaway Island, Georgia - 071405AT metaG (megahit assembly) | ecosystem: Environmental > Aquatic > Marine > Intertidal...
CCACGGCCGCGGCCGCGACCCCCGCCCCTGCCCCCGCCTCTTCCCCCCTGCTGCCCGCCCCCCCGGGCCCCAGCCCCGCTCGCTCCCTCGCCGCTGCCCTCGTCCCCCTCGCCGAGCCTCACTCGGGCGCTCTCTGCTCCCTCTGCGGCGCCGTCAGCAGTCGGAGGGGCGGGGGCGCCGGGGCCCGCGGGGCCGCCTCCGCCCTTCCCACCTTTCGGCCTGCGCCTCTTGGCCAGCCTCACATGGGACTCGAGGTATGCGCCGAAGAGGTCCTCCAGCAGCTGTCTCCCTGCGCCGGGCTTGAGGGCGGCGCGGAGCTGGGAGCACGCGTGCCAGTCGGGTGCAACCACCAGCACCGGGGCGGCCGGTCCCTCGCCCCCGCCACTGCCCCTGCCGCTCCCGCTCGCCTCGCCCCCCCCGCCCCCCTGCCCCCGCCCAACTGCAGGGGACAGCTTCCGCCTCTCCTCCTGGATCTCCTCCATGACCACCCGCAGGGCCTGCCACTTGGGCGGCTCCTCCAGCACGGGCTCGATGATGGCCTCCGGGTCCGCCTCGCCCGTCTTCCCGGTGCCCTCCTTCTGCTTCACCCGGAACACCCGCTTCTTGGCCTGCTCGAAGACCGCGAAGGCGGCGTCGTCAAACAGCCACAGGGAATTCCGGGCCTCGGAGGCCCGCAGCGACTCGAGGAACCGGAGGAACGTGACGCAGTCGTACCTCAGCAGCCCGACGACGAGGCGGCGGAGGGTGCCGAGGTCCGAGAGGATCATCTTGGTGCGCTTTGGCACTGTGTGCCAGACGGGGAGGAGCTGCCGCCTCACGGACTCGTCGAAGTTGCGCAGGAGGCCGCGGCGCAGGGTGAGGTCGCCTCCGTCAATCTTGTTAGACCTGCGCAGCTCCTTGAGGCACCGCTCGACGAGGTCCGTGACGGCGCCCTGCACGGCCTTCTGGCACGCGGTGAGGTCCTGCTGGATCTCGACGACCTCGGGTGCCCGCCGGGACAGACTGTCCTTGACCTCTGCCCGGAAGCGCGGCCAGACCGACAGGCGCCGCACGTGGAGGGCCTTCATGGCCTTCTCCGTCTTTCCGAAGCCCGACACCAGGTCAGGCGCGCTCTCCGTGAGCCCCACCACGAGCCCGTGGAACCACCCAGACTGCCGGAGCAGCCTCACACAGAACCCCTCCCCCGAGTCGGCGTCGACCCGGTGGGCGTTGAGGACGAGGACGGCCGCCACCGACCCGCGGGGGACGGCCTCGCGGAGGATGTCCACCACGAGGATGCGCGAGGTCACGAGGAGGGTCAGGTCCGTCGCGTAGAGCTTCGCCCGGTCCTGCGCCACGACCTCGGCGCTGATCTCCTGCAGCCGGCACTCGGTCCGGGTCGTTTCCCCGAGCAGGAGGTCCCGCTGCCACTCCGTGGCCCCGAGGACCAGTACGCACCCCGTCTGGGAGGGGGGCTGCTGGGGGTCCCCCGCGCCGTCCTCCCGGGGCTGTACCCCCTCGCGCGCTTTTGCCAGCCGCTTGGAGAGGAGGGGCACGACCTTGTGGGCGCCGAGGCCCTGACCCATCACGACCAGGGCCCCGTTCGCCTGCGGCGCGGAACCTCGGGGGGGATGGCGCGATTCTGGATCACTTGTCGCGATGTGCCCCACAAATCACCGCATTTACCTCTTTTTTTGGCGTAATACGCAGTATAACATCACCAAAACCACAATTTATCCCGTTGGCGCGTCGGGAGGGCTCGCGGAAGATTGCTGGGTGTCTGGGGGGTGGAGAGAAACCCGGGCTCCGCACCTCCATGACGTCATCGACGATCGCATGGTAGAATGGCGCGACTGTCGGCTCGGTCCCTACCCCTTGGTCGCTCTCGGGCGCGGTGTTGGCTATTTCGTCGTCGCTATCGGACAAAACGATGACGGCCTCGTCGGGCCGACCCATGCTGGGCCGAGCGAGGGCCGGGGGCAGGTGGCCGGCGGCGGCACGGGGTAGTCCTGGTTCGCCAGAGGAGGAGGTGGGGGAGGTTCAAAAGGGCGCAAGCGCTCGGCTGTCCCGAGAGTTCAACATCCCGGTCGTCAGAATGCCCCGGGACCGCGTCGGTCACCGAGCGGCGTCTTTCTCCCCCCCGTTCCCGTTCGCCCCCTGCAGCTCCGTCCGGCTGGCCGCCCTGGACGGGCCCTCCACCTTGGACGCCCGCCACGCCGACACCGGGCACTGCGCCATCTTCTCGAAACGGCTGTTCGCCCACGACCGGAAGGCCAGCCCCCCCACCAGGCTCAGCCCGGCCACGACGTAGAACCCGTCCACGAGCTGCCCATCCGCCTCGCAGTCGCGCATGTGCCCCTCGATCCACCACCCCATCCCCACTGCCGACAAGAGGCCGTAGATTGCCCTCAGCGCCGCCGCCTCCACCCCCGGCGCCCCGTCGAGGCTGCACTGCTTGATGGTGAGGGCGTCCATTGCCCAGAAGATGAGGAGCTTCGGGAGGGTGAAGCCCAGATTGGCGATGGTGTTGAGGAGAGTAAGGTAGGCCCCACCCATGTCGGGATCCGAGATCCGCCCGAACAGTGCCCCCTGCGCCGTGAACATGAGGGTCCCGGACACGCTCTGGAGTCCCGTGCCAGCCATCACGAGGCCGACGAGAAGCCACGTCCCCTTGCACACGTGCGCCGCCACCGTCACCACGCCCATGTTGGCCGCCGCCGTCACGAAGCGGAGCCACATCCCCACGCTGAACGGGTACTGCGGCCCCTTGGCGGTCGCCATCGCCCCCGCGACCACCGCCGCCAGGATCTCAATCGGCAGCATCGCCACGGAGAGGAATGCGACGCTCTCCCGGGCGAAGCCGCGCTCGATCAGCTCCAGATTGAGGGCCATCTCCACGGGGAGAAAGGGCAGCCGGTACACCAGCAGCAGCAAGGCGAGGTTCCGGAGGGCGGGGAGCCTCAGCACCCCCCACAGGTCTCGGTACGCCCCTGCGATCCCACCCGCCGCCATCCCCCCGGCCTGCCCCTCGTCCGATTCGCCGCCCGCGAGCTCGGGCGCCCGACCCTCGGCGCCTGCGGGGCCAGCGCTCTTCCCCTCGACCCCCCCCGGCACGCACCCCGCGACGAGGCGCTTCCAGCCCCGGACGGGCGTCCCCTGGTCCTGCCTGTCATCTGCCACTCGGCTGCGGCTGCCGACGGCAGGGCTCATGGGCACCGCACTGTCGGGGACCCAGGAAGCGCTGGGAGGCACGGGGCGGGGAGTGTCGGTGCTCTCCCGTGGCGCCTCAGGCCACAGGACGACGACCAGGGTGACGAACGCCAGGAAAACCCCTGACGCCCGCATGAAGGTCTTGAGGGAGACGAGGCTGCCCTCGGGGCACTCGAGGGCCCACGACAGGAACCTGGGGCAGAAGTCGGCCCCGTTGAGAGCGAGGAAAGTGGTGTACGACAGGAACCAGCCGATGCTCATGCCCAGGGTCTGGCATGAGGAGGCAAACCCTGCGGCCGGGCCGCTGAGAAGCTCGAGGGCCCAGCCATCCACGGCAATGTCCTGGGTGGCCGCCAGGAAGATGAGCGCGGTAAACAGAGCCGTGATGGAGACGGTCGACGAGCTGATCGTCGACACCTCGTGATCCCATGTCGCCGAGCTAACTGCGCGGCGGGCGGTTGAGGGCGGGTGCTCAGGCTGGGCCAGCGCCCCGTGGAGATGGTGCACTGGGGGACGCGGGGGACACTCACCCAGGTTGTCGACGACGCCTCCGAGCATGATGAGGAGCGCGGACGATACCATCTGGATGGGGATGATCCAGGACTTGCGCCTGCCCATGCCCGGGATGCTCAGCGTGTCCACGAGGGGCGACCACAGCAGCTTGAGCGAGTAGGGGTAGCTGGCGACCGAGAAGAGACCCTGCGGGAACGCAGAACATCACAATTCCGGCGCTCCAGGCAGCTCATACAGATACCATTCCCAGGATACACCGCGTATCCGCCCCGAATCGTGAACGTCTGTCTCCAGAGTGACGCGTTGCGGCTGTCCAAGCGGCGCGTCGCCCAGTTCTAGAAGAGGGGCGAGATGTCCGTGCGGCACTGATCAGAGCAGAGTTTCGGGCCACCAGTGGAGTAATTTGGTATCGTTTCCCCCGACAGATATACGAGAGTCGCCCATGGTACCGCGCGGGGCACTCACCAGGTCCGTCAGTGTCGCCCCACCAGTCTTGAGCATCAGGGGCACGGATCCCAAGGCGAGGCCGATGGGCACCCCCTGCATCGCGTACAGGAGGACCAGGAGGACAAGCTTGCTAATACCCACATCGCGGATGCTCACAGTCGGCTCACGAAACCCATCCGCCCCCATGAAGGGCTCTCTCTTTGGGGAGCCTCGCCACCCCTCGCCACCGCGTCCACGAATCTCCCCTTGGACCAGTTTCGGGGTGGAATGACAGCGAGGCTGGGCGAGAACGGGTTCTGGGGCGCGCTGGGAGGTCATCAGGCCAAGAGAGGCCCTGTCTGAGGTGCCTCTCTGCGAGTCTGTCTGAAACGTTCAAGTGTGCCCGCCCGTCAGCTGCCCGGCCCAGCCCGGTCCGGCCCGGCCCGCACCCGGGGTGCGGCACCTCATGACCCGCTTGACCCCCCCCCTGAGGACGCTGCGCCCGAGTTCTCGGTGACGGCGGGGTGCGCGGGCGCCGGCGGCCCCGGGGCCCCAGGACCCTGCTCCTCGTCGCGCTTCAGCGTGTGCCCGTGGAACACGAGGACTCCGCGGGCCGCGTGCGGCAGGGCCTCCGCGAGGGACTGGGGCCTGGCACCGCGGATAAGGAGGTGCGGGAGTCGCGTTTGTAGGAACCTGGCGAAGAACATCATGGTCACAAGCTCGGTGGAGAACGCGGTGCCTGTCGGCAGGACGGCGAGGGCCTCCTGGGAGTTGGGCAGCTTCCTGACCTCGTCGAGGAACTTGATGGCCTGGCTCTTCTCCCGGGTGCCCTTGAGCGAAAAGATGACGATCCCGACGAAGAGCGCGGAGACCTCGCCGATGACGAGGCCCTGGTAGACGCGGGGAAGGAGCTCGCCCGGCGGGAGGCCGCGATCGTTGGCGATCGTGATGCCGACGATCGCGAGGACGGTCGCGATCAGCGCGGCGCTTTTGAGGGCGAACCACGACATCTTCTGCTGGACCCACTCGAGCAGGCCGCCCTTCCCGTCGAAGCAAGTGCCCGCGGCGATCTTGGTGAGGACAAAGACGTACGCAAAAGAGACGAGACCGAAGGCGAAGCCCAGGTACGGGTCCCCCTCGGGGTCCCCCTCCCTCGGCACCAAGATGCCCTGAAAGAAGAGCGTGAGGGCGATGCGGGCCCAGTACACGGCGGCACGCTCCGCTCGCGTTAGGGCGTGGAAGGAGCAGCACTGCTGGATGGTCCGGAAGTTCACCGCGGGGCTGTTCCCCAGGAAGATGGTCAGGTTGTCCTTCCCGTGCGTCTCTGTGTTCGCCCAGAAAATGCGGCCCATAGACAGCTGACTCTCGACGAATCTCTCCGCGACGTAACCCCAGAGGAGATCCCCCGTCTGGCCCGCCTCCCGGAGCCGGGCGTCCTCGTCGTGGCCCCGGAGGATGAACTGGCACACCCAGCGCTCCGTCTCTTTTGCGTCCTTCTTGTCATCCCACTTCTTGCTGGTGGGAATGGTCCTCTCCCCAGGCTCGAACCTGCCTTCCTCCTCGTTCCACTGTCTAATCTTGGTCGTCCCGCGAGGCTTCACATCCGGCGGCCACGCGCTCGGCTGCAGGAGTGGGGGGGCCTGAGCCTCCCGCTGAGTCGCGGCGCGTCCACGGCGCGACCGCGGCAAGGTCACGGCCGCCGCTTCTCTCGTCACCCCCCGCGGCCGGTCCCTCAGCGGGGCCGGGGCGCGGCTTGTGCCTCGGTGGGTGGAGGAGAGGGCCGAGGAAGCGTGTGATGGCACCACGACGGACCCCACACCCACGTGTTGCGCATTTATGTGGAAGGGTCTCACGAATGATCATGCAGCCGAGGACGAGACGATGTTACTCACCGAGATATGAGAGGGTGCGGCACCCATGGCTCCCCGCTTTGACCCTGTCCCGACCTTTAAAGTTTGTCGCGTCCTTGCTCTAGCGGATTGGACCAGTCACATTCACACTTAGGCATAACGCCAGAAGTTGACACCGACACGCCCCCGTCCTACCGTTGCTGCCGCCCCAGGGTCCCTTCACCGAGAACTTCTCGGAAGTCGGTTCGCGCTTGGCACGGGGGGACTGGCAGGGGCGACATGTGGGCCACGTTGTGGCTAGCGCACGAGGTGTCCCGTAGACCAGGGGCCGTCAATCGCACCCGACGTCCCTCCTCGGCGTCAGAACTTGGCGACATGGACGCGAGTCCCCCCATAACGTCCAAGTCGGAAGCAGGAATCTCCCACAGTCCCTTACCGCGTCTTCCGGCTGTAATCCTCACCCCACGCGTGACGGATTGGGCCAGCGTCCAGTTGAAGACTCAGCTGGGTGCCGTTTGTGTGTCGGGGAGAGAGACTGGCCGGTCGGGAGGGGTTGGGTTGTCGAGTGGAGATGGCGGAAGAGGGGGTGCCACCAGAGCAGGCGGTGCCCTACCCTGCAGGGCGGGACGGTGCGGCCGCAGAGGGAGGGGATGACATTCTCGCGCAGGAACCCACCGCTGCGCGGGACCCCGCGGAGGAGGTCGACGAGGGCATGGGTGAGGAGGACCCGGGGGATTTTGAGGCTACCGTGGGGTCGGTCGTCGCGCCTCTTGCCGGACAGGCGCAGCACGAGACGGGGGACAATCCGGGGCCACTCCTGGCGGTCCGGGACGAGGGAGGCCCCGTCCCTCCGCCCCGTCGGGATGGCGAGCAGGAAGGCCCGTCGCTTGGTCCGATGCAGCAGGGAAGCCCGATGGGGGACAGCCTGGCGGGAAGAGGGGGCAGCGTTTCGGAGAGTGACAGGATGAGCGCCTCGAGCGGTCACGGGGGCGGTGGCGCGAGGTATGCCGAGGGGGACCCGGGGGGCGGTGGCGCGAGCCAGGCCGAGGGGGACCCGGCGGGCGCTGCCGCGGAGGGGGCGCGGGGGCGCGACGCGTCGCTCTCGCGAGAGGAGAGCCTGGTCGGCCACAGCGCGACACCGAAGCGCTCACAGCTCGCTCCCCTGGCCCTGGCCCTGGCCGGGAGCGGCCGCGGCAGCCCCCTGCCGGCGGCGGGGTTCCACGGGGCGACACAGGCGAGTGCGGGGCCGTCAGCGGTCGAGCGGGGGGAAGAGATGCTCCAGATGGACACCCTCCAGAGGCGGCTCCAGGAGGCTCTGGCCGAGATTCACGTGCTCAAGGGCTCTCTGGCTCGTGCGCTGGACCCCGTGCCCCCGCAGAGCGTGAAGGCCCTGCAGGTCGCGCTCGATGCGGGCGGGGTGGTGGACCTCGGGGGCCGGTCGTACCATCTCTCGGACGCCGTCCACCCCGTGCGGGCCACCCCCCTCTCCCGGCAGGACCCGGCCTTCCTTGCGGCGGGCCTGTGGGCGAACAAGCAGGTGACGCTGCGGAACGGGACGCTCCTCTTGCCGCGGGGCCAGGTGCACTGCGCCATCAGCGCGGTGGGACCTGCGGCCAGGGTGAAGCTGGTGGGGGTCAGAATCGTGAACGGCGGGGTCTTTGCGGAGAGCGGGGGCGAGTGCGCGCTCGTCAACTGCGTTGTGTCCGGGAGCCAGGGGTGCGCTGCGGTCTCGGATGGCGCGGGCAGCCGCGTGGAGATCACGGGGGGATTCTTCGAGGGCCCTGCGAGGCACGGGGTCGTGGCGATCTCGGGGGGCGAGGCCCTGGTGAGCCACGCCACGATGGTAAGGAGCAAGGGGGACGGGGTGTACGTCACCTGCGACTCTCGTGCGACCATCACCGGGGCGACCCTTCGCGGCTGTAGGGGCCGCGCCTTGATGGTCGAGCACGGGGGCGTGGCTGAGTTGCTCAACACCGCTGTCGTGGACTGCGGAGGCCACGGTGTCCTGGCACGGCACGGAGGTCGGGTCAAGGTCACAGACAGCAGCATCAGGGCAGTGGCGCACGACGCGTACGCCGCGATGCGCGCCCCCCCCAGCCGTGAATACCGGCAGTTCGAGACGACGTTCAGCGGCGCACAGGCGTTCCAGGCCGACATTCCCAGCCCGCGCTACCAAGTCGGGTACTACCCGAGTAGCGAGCTGGGGGCCGACCCGCGCCTGGGGGACAGGGACGCGGCCACCCCGCGCCCTCTCCCGGGGGGCGAGATGCAGCACGGGAGGGTGTCGAGCGCAAGCACCGACCTTCGCCCCAACCCGAGCGTGGGCGGGGGAGCTCCGCGGCGGCTGCCGACGACGCAGTCGGCGAGAGCGGGCGGTGCCCCCTTCGCCAGTATGGCAGGCCCGGGGCCCGACCACCGCGCCGCCCAGGCGTCTGTCGGTGGCGGGCTGGCGTCCCGGGCCGATTCGACGGGTGCCCGGAGCAGCTCGAGGGCCGGTGGGACGTCCTGGTGCGGTGTCTGGGGGGGGCATAGGGGGGCATTCGTCGGAGGGGTCGTCTGCGAGGGCGGGGAAGCGGAGGTCTTTGGCGGGGAGGTTGTTGGCGGCGACGTGGGGGTGTACGCCCTGGGAGCCGGCTCGTCCGCCTTCGTCAAAGCGGCGCGCTTCGAGTTCGTCGGGGTCGGGTGCATGGGCGACGACGGTGGGGTCGTCGAGGTCCGGGAAGCGCTCCTGAGAGGCTGCCACGAGGACGGCCTCGCATCAGAGGGTCTGCGAAGCGTGGTCAAGGCCGCGGACTGCTCCATCAAGGAATGCGGGGGCAACGGGGCCTCGAGCGTGAGGGGCGGGGAGATCTCTCTCGACGCATGCGAGGTCGTCGGGGTGAACGGCTGCGGCGTCGCCACCGCCGGGACGCAGAGCCGGGCCTCGCTGCGGGCCGGGCGGGTGTCAGCTGTGCGCGGGCGGGCGGGAGTGCTGTGCCAGGGCGGGGCGTCGGCGGAGATCCGGGGGGGTGTCACTATCTCCCGGTCCCTGAACCCAGGGGTCGAGGGGGCTGCGATGGAGCCGAGTGCCCCGCCGTCCAATGCATCGGCAGGCGACGGCAAGGATGTGTCGGGCCGGAAGTGCGGTGTCGTTGCGGAGGGGATCGGCAGCGGAGTGGTGGTCCTCGAGGCGAGCGTGCTGGGGTTCTCCGTCGGCATGGCCGCGCACCAGGGGGGAGCCGTGACCCACTCGGGCGCGGACGTCACGCACTGCGCGGTAGCGCTGGTTGGGTGCTAGCAGCTCAGTCGTGTACGGTGTAGCCAGTCATGAACCCTGATGCCAGGTCCCGCAGCTGACAGCGTCCACTTTCAGGAGAGGGAGAGAGAGAGCGCCCCCCGAGCATTGGTCCTGTGGAACACCTTATGTATTATCGATGCGTGGAACCTCAACACACACCAAGACGTAGGGGATTCGCCCTGTCGGTGAGGTCTTCCTGAGTTAACATCGCCATCCATAAGGGGCTTCGGGCGAAGCCGCAGGTAAATACCGCGATTTTGTTCTATCTCATGGACGTAACTCGTTCCGGAACACACAAAAGACGGGATGAGATGTTGTTTGTTCCCCTCTCTTGCGGTCGCAGTGGGAAAAAGGGACCAACACCCCCCCCGAGGAGGCGACCCATTGATCCTCCCGTCCAGATACAAGAGGCATCAAGATGTCGCCTGGTGAGGACCATACGAGGAACACCGATATTACAACACTCGTTCCCTTGACGGATCCAGCAGAGCGCGACGTGTGGAAGCGTCGCAGCGACTCCAACCCTGGGAGCAACAACCACGGTTTCCGCCTCGCTGCGGCCTGTTTCCGTGCCCGCTGGCCGATCCCCTCCCGCCATTGCCGGAAGTTGTATCTCGTTTCGCCGATCCGCAGTGGCTGACCACTCACGGGCGATCCAGGCCGCGAGTGTCCCGGCGAGCCCCGGAGGAGGCCCCGCCCTCGGCAGGGAGACGGAGTTCATGCAGGACTGGGCGCTCAAGCGGCAGGAGATCGAGCTCAAGCGGAGGGAGGAGGACCTGAACCGTCGCGAGGAGGAGCTCCGGCGTCGGGAGACGGAGCTCGAGCGCCAGATGGAGCGGCAGTCGAAGGAGGGCGCCCGCATGCGTCGGCTTTACGAGGCCGGACACGACGCCCTCGAGAGGCAGATTGCAGCCCTGTCCGAGGACAACCGGTGGCTCGAGGGGCTGGCGGACAAGCTTAATGGGGAGCTGCAGGAGATCAAGAGCGCCCAGCTCGAGGGCGGAGAAAGGGAGCAACAGCTCCGGGCCCTTCTCGGCCAGGTGCAGGGCGAGCTGCGTGCCGCCGTCGATGACTTCGGGAGCAAGATGGCGGGGGTCCGTGCCGCGGCCGAGGCGGAGCGCCAGCAGCTGGAGGAGGCACTGGCGGAACGCAGCGCCGAGGCCGAGGCTGCCCAGGCCCACCGCATGGGCACCCTGCAGGCCTGCGACGCCCTGGAGCGCGAGGTTGCCTCTCTCCGCGTCCAGCTCGACGACGCCCGCCAGGACTGCGCCCACCTCAGCCGGGCTCTCGAGGCCCTCACTCGGGACACCTCCGAGTCTCAAGCTGCCGCCGCGCACGCCCAGGCGCGCGTTGCGCAGGAGCTTGCCTCGGCCCACGGGCGCGCATCGGCTGCAGAGCGTGCCCTGTCCGAGGCGAGGGAGCAGGTCCTCCAGATCCGCGCCCGGCACGAGGGGGAGCTGAACGCGACGCGGGCCGAGCTCCAGGACCAGCTGGACGCGGTGGCACGGGAGCTCCAGGTGCTCCGGGCCAAGTGGGAGACGGAGATCCACCCGGCCGTCAAGAGCAAGTACGAGAACCGCGTGAAACAGGCCGAGGCGGAGAGGGCTGGCGCCGAAAAGCGCTTCCAGGCCGCCTCCCAGGAGATGCACGCCATGGCCGACGAGCTCAAGGCCATGCGGAAGCAGTACGAGGAGGCGCTGGCCGAGGCACAGCGCGCCGTCACCGCGGACGCGGCCGATGCCGTGGTTGGCGTCACACGCACTGCCAACGCCGCCCTCCAGGTGGTATCGCAGGCGCTCCGGGAGCTCACCCCGTCCCGGGAGCCCTCCCCCGACGTCTTCAGTGGCCGCGGCAATGTGACCCTCACCGCGCTGGAGGGCCGCGGGAACCTCAGCCGCACCCGCGCGGATGCCCACGAGACCTCCATCGCCGACGCGGAGGACGAAGCCCACGGGGTGGTGACGGAGGTCGAGCGGCAGGTGCGGGAGCTCACTCGTGTGGCCGCGGTCGCGCAGGACAAGCTGACTATGCGTGAGGAGCAGCTTTCCCGGGCGAACGAGGAGGTCGAGGCGCTGCGGGGGCAGCTTCACGCAGCGAGGGAGGCGGAGCAGAACCGCCTGAGCGAGGCGATGAAGCAGGAGAGCCGCAGCGCCATCTCGGAGGAGAAGAGCGCAGTGCTGGAGGAGCAGGTGTCGGCCATGCGAACGCAGATGGAGGAGTCGCGTAACTGGTCCTCGCGCGTCCGGGCCGAAAGGGACGAGACAGAGCACGAGCTGAACTCCGCCCGCGAGGCCGCGGCCGCGCGTGCCGCTGAGCTTGAGCTCCTGAAGTCGCAGGGAGCGGACGCCGAGGGGATTCGGAGGAAGCTCGAGGCGAACCTCATGCAGGCCGAGAAGCAGGTCGTGCAGTTCGAGACAGAGCTGAGGGCCGCGACCACCAAGATTGCCGACGCCAAGCTCGCGGAGCGCAGCCTGCAGAAGCAGCTCCGGGAGGCCCGGGAGCAACTGTCCGCGCAGCAGTTGAGTGGCATGAGTACGCGTGCCCAGGTCGACGAGTTGGCCGCCACGCTTAAGACCAAGGAGGTGGAAAGGGCGCACCTGAGCAACGAGCGGGCGTCTCTCAAGGCCCAGGTCGAGGACCACGCCGCCAAGGCCGACCGGCTGCGGACTGAGCTGGAGGTGACCCACAAGCAGAAGGTGACCCTCGAGGCCGAGCTCAAGACCAAGCGGGCCGCTGTGGAGCAGGGCGAGATTGCCGCCAAGCACTTCGAGCAGGAGGTCCACTCGCTCAAGGAGAGGTTGTCGGAGATGACGGGCGCCCTCAGCGAGGCGCGCGACAAGCTCGAGCGGGCTCAGCAGGACCTCAAGGCGCGCGACAACCGGATCCAGGAGCTGGAGAGGGAGGGGGCCGCGGCCAGCAGCGCCCTCTTGGAGATGCGGCGCAGGGCAGAGAAGAGCGCCCGGGACCTCATTGGCGCTGAGTCGGAGCTGAAGCGCCTCGAGGAGTCCCTCGCCGATGCCACCACTAGGCGCGAGGACGCCGAGACGCGGGCTCGTAGGGCAACCCAAGAGCTCGCGGACGCCAAGCATGCAGCCACGGCGAGCGAGGTCAAGGCGGACAAGGTCGTCTTCGAGAGCAACGTCCTCCGCAAGGAGCTCGACAGGGTCAAGGACGGCCTCGCCAAGGCGGAGGCACAGCGGGACAACGCAAGGACGACCGTCGAACTCTACGAGAAGCAGCTGGCCGTCGTCGACCGGGCCGCCTCGCGGGCTGCCCAGCTGGCGAAGGGCCTCGTTGCCCAGCCGCCCGGGAGCAGGAGGGGCGTTGTCCGGGTGCCTACCTCGGACCCCGAGTCAGTTGATGGCCCTGACGGCCTCACCGGGGAGAGGGCATCGGACGCGTTCGCGAAGCTCGAGCAGCTCCTGTCGAACTACGCCGAGCGGATCGCCACCGACTCAGTCCAGCTGCGGGAGGCGCTACGGGAGCAGTCCGAGACCAGCAGCAAGCTGTCGGAGACGAGGGACGCCCTCGCGAAGCGTGAGCGCGAGCTAGAGACAGCCCAGACGGAGCTCAGGATCGCCGTCGCCGAGCTTTCCGACGTCAAGGAGGACGCGCGAGGGGCCAAGGTCGAGGTTACCGTCCTCGACCAGCAGCGCGGGGACCTCCGGGCAAGGAACAGCGCACTGGAGAAGCAGGTGGGGTCCCTCACAGGGGACAAGGCGTACCTGGAGCAGGCGCTGGCTGTCGCCGCCGCCGACCGGGATCAGACAGCTCAGGACAACCGCAACCTCAAGATCGACCTCGAGGAGACGCGCAAGGCGCGGGCCGTCCTCGAAGGGCGTGCCGCCCGCGGGGAGGTGGAGCTGGCCGCGGCCGCGAGGGACGTGGCGGCCGCACAGGAAGCCATCAAGGTCCTCGAGGGGGAGGTCGCGAGGCTCCGGGGAGCGCTGGCCGCGAGAGAGGGGGACCTTGCGGAGAGCCAGGACAGGGAGTTGGCCCTGGCCGCTGAGGTGGAGGGCCTCTCCCAGCAGCTGTCCGAGGCCCGCCAGGCGGCCTCAAGGGCCCTCCGCGCCGCCATCGCGGCCCGGAACAGGCAGGTTACAATGTCGGAGGACGCATCCCCCGCGGAGAACCCCGGGGAGGGCGCCCCCGAGGGGCCGAACAGCCTCGCCATCATCCCAGCCGGCGGCGCAACAGGCCCCGAGCTGGTGGACGTGGCGGCGGTGGTGGCGCGCGCCGAGGACGAGTTCGACAGGGCCGCCGAGATGGCCCGCGCGTCCCTCCGGCTCGCGCGCGAGGAGACCGCCGACGTCAGGTCCAGCCTCCAGGAAGCGACCGGGCTGCTCCGCGCACGCGAGGAGGAGCTCCGCGACTGCGAGCGGCAGCTGTCCGCGGCCCGGGCACAGAACGACCAGGTCAGCGAGGCCCTGACGAACCTCCGCGGAGCCTGCGAGTCGGCCGTGGCGGACAACCGCGGCCTCAAGTCCCAGCGGGACAAGCTCCGCGACCGCCTCCAGGTCCTCGTGCGCGAGCGCTCCGCGGTGGGGAGGGCCCTCGAGCATGCAGAGGAGGAGCTGCTCCGGTCACTGCGCACCGTCGAGGAGCTGGAGGAGTCCAAGCGCGCCCTCGCGGAGGAGGTCGGGCGCGTGCGCCTCGACCGCGGGAGGGCCGTGGCGGACCGGGAGGAGGCCCACCGGGCCCTCGAGGCCTCCCAGCAGGCCATGGACCAGCTCCGCGACGAGCTCGGCCGCCAGACTGAGGCGGCCTCCCGCCTGCGGGCGTCCCTGGGGCGCCTCCAGGGGAGCGGCGGCGGCGCAGCCCCTGCCGGAGCCGCCGGAGCCGGCCTCTCGGACGCAGCTGCCCGGGCGGGCGGCGCCGAGGGGGCGGCGGTGGGCGAGCTCGAGGCGGCAGGCGAGCTCGACCTGGTGCTGGAGCGTATCCAGGGGGAGAAGGTGGCCCTGGAGCGGGTGGCACGGGTCGAGGAGCTGGTCGCGGCGAAGGCCAAGAGGGAGGTGGCCCGGGAGAGGGCCGAGGCCAAGGAGGCCGCCCGGAGCGCCAAGAGGGAGGTTCGCGAGGCCCGGCACAGGGAGAAGATGGCCATCAAATACGCCGTCGACAACAGCGACGCGGGGCGGGCGGCCCTCAACGCCCGGGAGAAGCTGCTGCGTCTGCTCCGGGAGGACCAGTCGGTGGTCGCCCAGCAGGGCGCGGACGAGGAGAGCGCGGGCCAGACGCAGGCGGCGCTGCGGAGGGAGCTCCTCGGGGTACTCGAGCGGGAGGTGGTCGAGGCGAGGGGCAATGAGGACATCCAGCGGGCCAGGAACGAGGTCCTGTCCATCCGCGCCGCCGCGGAGGGCACCCTGAGGGCCATGCTAGAGGAGAAGCGGGACCAGCGCGCCCGCAAGCTCGCGCGGGAGCAGGGCTAGATGCGGGGTTTGTGGAGGTGTGATGCGAGGCGACGGAGACTAATTGAACAGGTACCCTTCACGTCGACGACGCGTTGAGCTTGTCCTTGGCCTCCCCGTCCTCGAAACACTCGAGCAGCTGCCTTACGATAGCGTCGATCACGCCCGCCGAAGTCCCCCGCTGCACGAACCAGGGCATCCCCCCAGGGCCGCTTGGCAGCGGCATCTCGGCAATCTTCGAGGCCATGTAGAGGGACGCGTGGCCCAGGTGCTTGGGGTGGAACTGGAGGCACAGCGTGGTCCGCATGCAGTCATTGCAGAGGTTCCACGCCAGCTGGAACAGGAAGCGGTTCCGGTCGTCCTCGGTGGCCGCCCCCCCGGCGAGGCCCAGATCGTTGAGCGCACCTAGGAGGCACACCTGCGGCGTGTCGATGTGGAACCCGAAACCCATCATGTACAGCAGGCACCGCTCCGCCATCAGCACGTTATCCCTGATGTCCTCGTACAGGTTCTTGTCCTCCTTGATCCGCCGCATGGCCTTTGCGTCCCCGTGGTGCCGCGTCTGGTACGCCGAGTGGATGACATCGTGGAGGTTCTTGTGGTGCTCCTCCTGCTTGCTCCCCAGGAAGACGCACGCGCACGCCACCACGAACCGATCATTCCGCTGTAGTGACCGGGCTAGGAAGAAGTGCTGGGCCAGGAATATCGCGACGGACAGGGGAAGCGCTGAAAGGTTGAGCTTCTGGCCCACGCGAGTGATGAACTCGGCCAGTCCCCGTCTCAACTTCTGCTCCTCGACCCACGAGATCCCGTCCCTCCTGCAGGCGCGCGCAGTGCAGAAACGCAGAGTTGACGTCGCGAGGATGACGCGGAGCGAACCCCCTATCGCGACAGGGCCGACGCGCCCGGTGAGCGCGCACCGAGGACGGCGCGGCTGGTCCCAAAGTCAAGGGCACCAACCTGCTCGGCGTGTCCTCAATGAGCTGCTGTAGGCTCCGGTACTGCAGCTGGTCCGTGAGCTGGTACGTGCGTGGACTTGGGACTTCAGAAGGAGTCCCTGCCACGCCCGCCATCGCCCCGTTGCCCTCGGCGACCCTGCGCGCGCGCTTTTCCCTGCTGGACACGGACTAGAAGGACTAGAGGTCGGCGCGACGGCGCTCCCCTGCCGCGGAGGCGACACTCGCAATGTCGAGGAGTGAGATGAGGAGACATCGCCCGCCGCCACGCCACTTAGCCCCAAAAGTCCGCTTCATTCAACGAACTCGTCGTCGGGCCCGTCTCAGCAGAGCGGCGCTTGCGGGCCTTCCAGGGTGGCACTGCTCCCGAAGCCGGCGGGCGCGGCCGGGGTGTCGCGCCCACCCCGCCTCTCCCGGAACAGCGCCTCGACGCTCTTGCGCTTGTCCCTGACCTCCATGTAGTCGGCCTCCACGTCCTCCAGGAGCGACCCAGCGGTCGCCGCCGCGACGGCAGCCAGAACGTGCCACCCGGCGTGGATGTAGGGGACGTTGGGCAGGAGCTCCTCCAGGCCGAAGAACCCCAGCCCCGCCACGCTGGATAGGGTGTGCATCCTCCACGCGGGGCGCATATTCTTCCGCCGGTGCGCCCGCCTCCAGAAGGCCCACTCCCCCGCGAGACTGTTGAGGAGAGATAGCTTGAAGGGCTCGAAGGGGACGAGGCAGTACGAGAGCCCCGTGACCCAGGGGGGCACGTTCTGGTAGGTGGCCCGGGTGAGGGCGGTGGCGGTGACGGCGATGGTCCAGTAGTCCACCTTGCGGAAGAAGGGCCGCCACGTCGGGTGCCACGTCGCGTGGTACGCCCCAGCCGCGACCCCGGTCGCGACCATGCACGCCCCGAAGAACACCCCCGCCTTGGTCTCCCTCTTGCGCATCTGGTGCAACCCCACAGCGCAGTACGGTAGCGACGTGACGACGTTGATGGCCCGGTCCAACGGGTTGTAGTCGCAGCCCGCCTCCCCCTTGGGCTTGATGGCCCCCGAGATGGCGTCCACGACCATTGTCAGGGGCATGAACTCGGGGGCACTCCGGGCCTTCAGGGCAGCGTCCCGGATGCTCACCTCGTCCGCCCCCCGCAGTCCCGCCTTGAGCAGGGCGGCGCCGCGAGACGCCTTGCCCCCCGTCCCAGGGTCCTTGCCCATCGTCCCCGCCTCGTCCCGTGCCCCGTGCACGAGGCTCCCTCCAAGGCCACTGCCAAGGACAAGGCCCCCGACGCCTCGGCTCAACCCTGGTCCTCGCGCGCGCCCTGCGGCCCAGGCGCGAGGTGAGCATTAAGCTCCGTCCGGACGCAACGGTATTCACGCACCGACCTGCCGACGGCTGCCAAGGGCGCAACGATGCAGCAGCACGTGTATTCGCGAGATACCACGACGGCGAGATTCCCGTCTTTGCTGCGCCGAGAGCGTCGACTTCTTGGAGACAACGCCATCGACGTGGGCCGCGATTGAAACATAGTGGCCATATACGCTAGGTAATACTGTTACGTGTGGGATTTTGCGGGACCCGTGGCGGGCAGCGGGCCGGGAATTACCGGAAGCACTTCGAGGGGAGCTCCTCGCGTCCCGGGTATCGCGCAGGGGGGTGAACGACTAGCTCCGTCCCTCCGTCGAAGCCGGGGATACGTAGGAAGCGAGAGAAATTGCCTGGGCGAGAGATCGATGCTGCGCGTGTGAAGCTCGCCGCGCCAGATGAGGGACGGTGCCGGTGCACGAGGGACGGACAGACCGACGTTGTTTCAACGCCGTGATGCGACAGGTGCCGATTGGACAGGACCGCCGTACCGTGAGGGTCACATCCAAGGGCTGGCCCGGTGTCGTTTCCCTGCGCGTGGACAGATTTTCGGGCTCCGTCCCACTGTTTGTTTGCACTGTTTCGGCCCGATGCACGCGACGACGCCCATGATTCCGGCATCCGGGATGGGCTCTGGGGCGGGGAGGTCGAAAGGCATCATTGGCGCTGCTTTCAGCCGCCCAAACTGCGCCGGGAAGCCGAGCACCTCCCCGCTGGCTCCCCTCAGCCCATGCGCCGTGCGGGGCGCCTCCCTCGCCCCACGGGCAGCGGCGGGGGCCCCGGGCCCGAGAGAGGGCGGGGCGGGTCTCCCCTGCCCCGTGCGGGTCCTGGGCACCAAGTCCACGCGGACGACCGAGGGCACGGCGCGGACCCTCGTGCGCTCGGTGGTCGTGGCCTTCCTCGGGTGGAAGGCCCGGTCCATCTTCGGTCTCAAGGCTCTGGTCGAGCTGGTCCTCTGCTGCTACGCCGCGGGCCTCACCGTGGACGAGGTGCAGGTCGAGACGTCCACCCTCGCCTTCTCGTCGGGGGCCGGGGAGGCCAAGATCATGGACCCCCTCGAGACGGAGATCCTCTCGTCGTGGACGGCCGTCGTCTACCTCGCCTGCGATCGCCTCGGCCTCTCGCCGCGGGACCTGTGCACGGCGCTGGGGCGGGCCGAGGCGGTCCCGGGCGCCGTCCCGGGGGGGGGGCTGGTGTCGGAGGCGAGGGCCGCAGGTATGGGCCCCCTGGTGGAGGCGGCCCTGGGCCAGTGGCGGGAGGGGCGGGGCCTTGACCAGCTCTTCGTGGACGAGCTGGTGGCCACCGAGGGGGGTCAGAAGCGGTACTCGCAGGGGGAGGACATGATGCGGCAGATCTCCCGCATCGTCGTGGCCACGGCGGAGGTCGTCACCCACCTCGGGCTGGTCGAGCGCCCCGCCGCGTTCGAGGGGGCGGACCCCCCCCGCCAGGGCCTGGAGAGCGACCCCGTGGGGGCCCTGCCCTGGAAGTCCTCCCTCCCCGCCGACACTCTCGACTACTACCTCCTCGGCTCCGGGAACGAGGACGACGGTGAGCGGCCCCGCCCCAGGACGGCCCGCCGAGCCAGCGCGCGGCAGGCGGCGGGCCCCACGGCCTCCACGCCCGCGCCCCCGGGTGACGCGCGTGCCTCGCGGGTGCCCCGCAGACGAGGAGATGGGGGTAGTGATCGAGAAGGTGCTCGATGCCATGGGGGAGTCGACGGACAGCGCGGGGGTCCCCCTGGACCCCACTACCCGTGACGCCAGGGGCACCGCGTGCGCCCTGCTCATGTCGTTCCTGGGGGCGGCCATGGCCTCCCCCTTCTGCCTCCGCTCTTTCGTGAGCCTTTCCACCTACGCCTACCTCCGCGGGTGGTCGGCCAAGGGCATCTTCTCCATGCTCCGGGAACGCGACTTCGTGGAGGTGGAGCCGGGCCCCGGTCAGCGTCTCCTGCGCGAGGGCTCGGCGGTGGGGTTCGTGTCGGTGGCGGGGGTCGAGCAAGGGGCGAGCGCGGGGCTCATGTCCCTCTGGCTTGGGTGCGTCTACGTCGCCCTCGCGCAGCTGGGGGTGCCGCGCCCCCCCGGGGCGGCGAGCGAGGACGGCTGGGCCTGGGTAATGGCCGACGGGACGGAGGGTTCCATGGAGGCGTGGGGCAACGCCAACTTCGTGGCCGGGGTGCTCGCCCGGCTGGCCGAGGAGCGTGAGGCCGAGGGGTCGCTGGACAGCGGGGAGGGGGGCTCCACGGTGTCGGACATGGCAGAACAGCGCCAGCCCGCGCCGGGGGGCGCAGCGGGGGACCTCGAGGGCGGGACCGGGGCAGTGAGCGTCGCGGACCCGTTTCTGGAGGAGGAGAGCCCGTCCCTCTTCCTCATGCGGGCCCAGGCGACGCTGGTCGAGCTGGTCAGGGACGAGGTGGACGTCTTGGCGGCGGTGGCCTCCCAGAGGCGGGGTGGGGCTGACGACGACGAGTGAGCGGGGTGGGCGTTTGCGAGCCCACCCGCCGCGCCTGAGGCGCAGGGGCCGCGCTCGGGTATCCCCCACGCCTGGGATGTCGTCTCCACGGGGTGGGGCACGTCTCTGACAGCATGAGCCCCCCCCCCCGGGGGCCCCGGCGCGGTGCCCACTCCGAGCCCCGGTGAAACTCGTAATGGCGTCGCGTCGGCCTCCGTTGATGTATTTTGTGACCAAATCCGAGAGAATCGGGGCATCACAGCCCCACAGGGCGGTCCAACCTTCGCCCCCCCGCGTCCCGCGTCCCCTACATCTGGAGCACTCCGCAGCAAATCGGAGGGCGATTGGGCCACTTTTGGCGCAATTCTTTGCGTATAACCGTCGATTAAAGGCATTGGTCATGCCGGCGTTCCTCCCCGTCGGATGGAATCGACAGGGGGACCGCTTCCCCGAGCCTGAGTTCGGGGAGCGGGGCCCACCCATCACCACTCGGAACAGAAGCGGAAGCGACCGGGACCGCTTTCCGCCCGAGCTGGCGATCGACAGGAGCGTTGGCTGGCTGGCGCAACTGACACAGGCAGTGCAGGTGTGACTTCACGTGCCGATCGCCCATTTTCCGACGAGCCTCGCGACCAACAACCCACAGGGGGGCAAGAGGTCTCCATGTGTAGACGCGCCCGCGCCCCCCCGGCCGCCTCCCCCGGCATTTCCCTCGAAACGAAGTGTATTTGTTTGTGCCCACAGGCATCGGGGATCCGGCTTCCGTATGGCGCACCCAGGGCGTCTGCTGCTGGCGCGGGTGCAGACGCGGGCGCGGGCACGGGCGCCGCCCAGGGAGTTACCCCGCCCCCCCCGGGGGGGGAGGACCTGGAGAACCCTGGCAATGCGGGAGGCGCCCCGCGTCCGGCACCGGACGGGAACGCCCGCGCCGTCGCCCACCCGAACGCCATGCAGCAGGACGAGGCGGCGGCCTGGATGGGGATGGCGGATGTGGATGACCGGCGAGGTGATGTCGATGAGCAGGGGCGCCCCTGGTACGACAGCCAGTACCACAACACGACCCCTTCGTGCTTGGGGTCGTGTATTCAGTTCTTGCTGCAGGGACCGTACATCATTCTCTGGGTCATTGTCGCGCATTACCTCCTCTACGTGCCGTACAAGCTTCTGGCCCTGTGCTTCTACTGGATCTGGCCCCTGACATGGGTCGTGAAGGGGCTCGAAGAGCGGGCCAAGGAGAACCGGAGGCTCCGGAGCGCCTTGGTGTTGTACAACACAGCCATGACCTTACTTCTCTTCTTCCCGTTCGTCTGCTATTCGATCGTGTTCGTCAGTCCGGTGACCTACATCTTCTGCCGGCACGAGGCGGCCACGGAGCTGTTTTACGTCTGGCTCGTCCTGGCGCTCCGGTGGAGCGACGGGTGGGTGATCCCGTCGGAGCAGCTGCTGCTCAGTAACCGGCGGTACAACGCGCGCCTCATGCCCATCCGCGTGTTCCACCCCAACACAGGGTACATCCTGCGGCGGGAGTGGGTGCAGACTGAGGAGGCCCTTCCGGGGCTCTCCAAGTTCGGGGATGTGGCGATCGTAGACAGGTTCGTCAACCAAATGGTCCTGCGGGGGCATATGATGTCAGCCAACAGCTTTTACGGGTTCTACAACGGCGAGTGGGGGTCAATCGCGGAGCGCTTCGTACAGTTCCAGCTGTACCGGCAGCGGGTCAAGTGGAGCACCAGCAAGTGGCATAACTACGTCATCTTCGTCATGAACTCAGCCACATGCACGCTCACGTCCATGCGCTTCGCGTCTCGGTTCCACGCCCTGACGCGGAACGAGCGCCTGTTCGTCATCATGACCCGTGTGGCCCTCAACATCTTCTTTGCTGCCATCCTCCTCGAGCAAGGCGGGAGCCAGGCGCTCTCTCTTGCGTTCGGTGCCGTTTCTTTCCTGGTCGTGCTGGTGTTGACGAAGGCTGCGGCCGGCACCTGCCTGACGGGGCGCGGCAGGCTCTGCGAGATATACCAGACCTGGGCCTCGCGGTTCGTCCTAATGTTCGCGCTGCTTGTCACGACCCTTATGGGTATCATCGGTCCCAGCGTGATCTTCGGGAATATGCGGCGGAGGGCCGACCGCGGCGAAATCGAGCAGCCCGACGGGGTCGGCTTCCTCCTCAGCATCGTCCTCAACATTCTGACATCCGAGATCGTCGCGTGGATCTTCGGGTTGGTCCTGTGCTTCTTTGCCGAGCGCAGGGAGAGGAAGCTCGTTACCGAGACGAAGGGTCTGGAGTATGACCTCAAAAACGTCACCCGGGTATACTTGGAGGACTTTCTGGACAACTTCCGGTGGCCCGAGCACATCATGCAGCCTCCGCAACCGAATCGGCGTGCACAGTTCGTGGACGATGTTCTGGAGCAGCTCCTGGGGACCGTTACCGTCTAACATCGCGATGAAATACAGAAGATGCCGGTCATCTCTCGACTGCAGCGGGTCCCTTTCAATGCTTTACCCCCTGGCAGCGACCTTGGGCCCCAGCCGCGACCTTGGACCCCGGACGCGGCTGGCCGGGTCGGAACTGCGCCCCCGGTAGCGACCGCCACCTACAAGGGATGACCCTCCGAGTGCATCTCGTCATCTCTGCACACATTCCAGCGACAAAAAGCAACCCACACAGGTCAGTCAGCATGGGCAGCTGTGTCGTACACGGACCCCGGGTCCTATCCTCGGATACATAGCCCCGCCCATCATAGGCGCGCATCCTATGATGTCATAAATATACATTTCAGTGCCGGGGCCAGGGTCAGAGAAGCGAAGGCTAACCCCAGTTGCCCACGGCGTGGTGTGAAAATGGCACATAACGAGAACGACACAGGTGAAGTTCGCTACGATTGGTAATCTCAAACCCGTCCAGCGCGTGCGTTTGACGAATGATAAAAATACTCTCACGCGGGTCCAGTGATTCAGAAAGCGCTTGACAATCTAGTAGCCTTCGCAAAAAAAAAGGCTGTCCCCACCCCCTACCGGCAACCCGTGGCCCGCAGGACGGAAAGAAGGACCCGTCGAGGTCAGGAAGCAGGAACGGAGAGTGGGTTTCTACGATTCTGTTCCGGACGCCCCGCATGCGAAGGACTCGCCCAATTGCCCCGGGTCGGCACCTGGAACGAAGGTCCCCTCTGGGTGCCCTGGGACTGTCAGCTCCCCCCTGCGCCTCTTCCGAACACCCTGGTCGGTACCCTCGTCCCCCCGGGCCCCTTCAAGCCCGATGCTGAAGCAGCCCGTGGAGCAGAAACGGGACCTGTTCAGCTGCAAGGTCTCCGCAAGGACACCGGACCTAGACAGCAGCCCCAGGCGGAACGTCTCGCACCAGAGCCCACGCGTGTGGGCTGGCAGCGCCCACACGGGGCCTGGGGCCAGGCCTGCCCCGTTCCTCCCCTCGGGCGGGCTGTCAGCCCCACGTCGGGCCTTCGGGTCGACAAGTGCGAGTGAGAGGGGCTTCGCGATCGGCAGGGGCACGGGAACGAGGGCATCGATGACGGAGAAGACGCGGGCCCTCACAGAGGGGCTGAGGTCCCAGGTGGCCCAGTTCAATGGGGGGGCCACCGTCGACACCGACTCGGTGGAGGGGATCGCCATGCACGCCGAGAACGGATGGAAGATCTACACTGCGTCCGTCGGCGAAGTGTCCGCGTTGACTTCCCTGGAGTGCCCGGAGCGCGGGGAGCTGATCGATCTCATCTCGGCGGGGATGACGGCGGTGTTCACGTGGGCCATGAGGTCCATGGCGGTCATTAACGGCGAGCTCGACGCCCAGAACCAGGCACTTCTGTCGGCAATTGAGCTCCTCGAGTCGCAAAACGACAGGTGGCAGAACGTCTCCCGCAACCTCAAGGTCGACCTCGTGTGGGCGAGTCAGGTGAAGCTTCTGTCCCCGGCCAGACTGGGCGTCCCGCGCAGCAACACGGCCGGCCAGTGGCGTCGGAGCTCGCTCACGCATCTATCGAGTCCACGTTCACGCAGAGTGGCGCCGGGGTCAAGGGGAGATGCCCAAGCATGGCAGAGTTCCTCCGCAGGACCGGGACACAACGTCGTGGGCCAGGCGGTGGAGACCCCTTCACTGCCCAGTTCGACCCGTACAAGGCGGATATCCCGACCCCTTTTGGGAGGCCGGGTGACCGCAATTGCAGCCTTGGCGACCGCAGGGGTGACCTGGGGCACGCACACCGGGCTCCCGCGAGTCATGCCCAGCGTGGTGAGGAGGGATCTGCGCTTGGCCCCCTATCTCGTGCCGTTTCGATGGCGCGGGGGAACGCGATGCGCAAGACTTATGGGACGCTGATGGACGGAATGGCCAACCAGGGGGCGGAGGATGACTGGGCTGGCAGCGAGGAGGAGGCGAAGCTCGCCGCGGTCGTTTCCGACCTGAAGGCGAAGAACGAGACGATGCGGGCCCGTGTCAGGGAGGCAGAGAGGTGAGGTGGGGCCGGAGGAACACGCAATGGCACCCTCGACGCCTGTCCCCAGGCTGACTCGGGGTCGGGTGCCTGCCCAGCAGACCCTAGTCCTGCGCTTCGGCGTGGCTTGCTGAGCGTCGCTGTGTCCCGCCCTCGTGTGCAGGGAGCTCCATGCCGCGCAGCAGCAGGTCAAGCAGCTTGAGGAGCAGCTTTCTGCCAAGGGCGACCTCGAGATCAAGATGGATGCCTTCGTGGACGACAACGAGTACCTGCGGGAGAGGCTGCGGGCCATGACGCCGCGGCCAAGCCTGGCGTGCTATGGCGTGGTCGATGACGGCGACGGGGCGGTTGGCACACAGGACGCTGAGGGCACGTGGATCGAGAGGGCAGTGGCATGCCTGCGGAGCCACCCCCCTGAGCTCGTTGCCATGCTACTGCTCGCACGCTGCTCGACCGGCGAGGAGATTCCGATGTCCCTGAAGCCGCACGTTGGCTTCTACGCTGGTGCTCTCCGGGCCCCAGGGATGCGGGAGAGGCTGTCCAAGGGGCTGTTGGACCAGGACGTGGGCGCCGTCGAGACGATCCTTGGGGGCACGGAGGTCTCGCAGATCTGCATGGAGGCCACGAAGCGCGGCTGCGTGTCTACATTACTCGTGGACCTCCTCAGCGGGCGCACTGAGGATGGCTTCGTCCTCGACAGGGAGTTCTTCGGCGCCCTTGAGAGGAGTGGTATGAGCACCCCAGCCTGCATGCACTCTATCCAGCAGGCCCGCGTCCCCACCAGGGACCGCGTCGTCGCGCTCGCGAAGAGGACTTGCGGGCTGGTCAAGAGGAACCGCGAGGTGGAGAGCTCCCTCCAGCACGCTGGTGAGCCCGCCTGGTCCGCGCCGCTGCTGGGCCCACCCTTCCTCTCCTCTCGGCGGAGATCGGGCGACCGGACCCGACTCGTGGCACGTGTTTTTCGCTGCAGTCAAGGAGCGGGCAAGGCTGGAGGACGCGCGCATGAAGCTGGCTCACGAGGTCCGGAGTCGGAGGGAGCGCCAGGACATGGAGAAGCGGGAGGTGGTTCTGCGGTACCTCGGCAAGATCTCGACGCTCGTGTCCGAGAGCAAGACGGCCTCGCTCGACATCCTTCCTACCATTGGCTCTGCGAGTCACGTGCCGAGATTCCTGCGCACAGCTGGCAAGGCCCGCAACCGCAACTTCTCAAAGATGCAGACGGAGCGGATGATCAAGGAGATCTGGCAGGCACGGGAGAAGATCCTCGAGCGGCTCGCCAAGAGGAAGCCTCCGGAGATGTGGGGGCCGGGCGGGAATGGAAACACCCTCGGGGATGCCGCGTACTCTTACCTGCAGACGAAGTTCGGGTCCCCAGGACAGATCGCCGAGGTCGGGTACTCCCTCGTCTTCGGGGCATGGAAGTACCAGTTCGACGCCGACTGCGAGCTCTTCCTAAAAATCCTAACCGGGGAGGTGGTGGAGTCTGTGCAGGAGGAAGAGAAGGACCTCCAGCGGGACATCATCAAGCTGTTTAAGTCCCTCGCCGGCAGGGGGGGGTGCGGTGTCTCCATAGAGGACGCGGAGGAGGGTCTCCACAGGCTCTTCCGGGTGGGCCAGGGTGGGGGCAAGACCCGGGCGCAGTTCACCGAGGTGATGGCGGCGCTGAGGAAGGAAGTCGGCGAGTTTGTGGCCGACCCATGCGCTCTCTTCAGGGAGGACGAGAACTTCAACCAGGGGCCCTTCGCGGAGGCGGTGAGGGACCAGTACTTGGCCGAGTCTGTCGAGTACTACAAGCGCCTGGAGCGGTCGCTCGGGTCACTGTCGGACGTGGACGGGTTCGTCGGGGAGGCTGGCATCGCCAAGGCTCTCAGCTCTGCTCAGGCGGGGCTAACGGTGGAGACAGCTCGGGTGCTGGCCAGAATCTTGCTCAACGGGAAGCAGCAGATCCACACCTCACTGTGCGTCCACCGCGTCAAGGACAAGGGCCGCAAGTACCTGTCCGCCATGCTCCTGAGGAAGGGCGGCCCGTCCGATATGGCTACCTTGGGTAACGACGAAGGGGCGAGGGCGAGGTTCAAGGAGCACGCCAAGCGGGCTCAGGTGCTGGGCGTCGTGAGGGACGTCGTTGCAGCAGTACGGCTCAAGCGTGCCGGGAAGAGGGGGCGCACCCATCCCCCGTCCCTGACCCCCGAGGATAGCGACGTCTCCTCGCGGCCGAGCGGCGACGAGCCACAGGCTGACAGGGAGAGCGGCTCCGAGAGCGGCTCTGAGAGCGACATCAGTCAGCAGGAGCTCGAGCGTTCATGGCCCAGCATGCAGCGGGGCAGGGCATGGTAATGTAGCGATCTCTTGAATGGTGCGGTCAATGGCACGCGCCCTCGGGTTGGGGGTTCAAAAAATGACAAGCCCCCATGGGCGTGGAAGCGTGAGTTGGGAGCGTTATGCTACTCTAACTCCCAAGCCACCCGCGCCCTGATGGCACTCTGCCTGACCTCCCTGGCGTTGTCGTCCAGCGATGCCAGGATGCCCTTCACGGTCGCCCTCTGCACCCCACTCACCCGGTGCCACAAGTTCGACGCCTGTGCCCCGTCTGCCAGCAGCCGCAGTGACTCGAGGGCAAGAGCACGCACAGCCCACGACGGCTTGTACGAAGCCGCCTGCAAGAGACAGGCGGCCAGGTGATCCATGCCGACCCGGGCGTCGGCTGCCACCACAACTGTCTCTCGCAGCCCCTTGTCAGCAATGATCGCTTGTATATGGGAGAGCGCCCCCCGGAGCACCACCCCGAATCCCAGGTCTCCCTTTCTGGGCCACTTCTCGTCGATGATGCCCAGCAGATCAAGCACCTCGGCCTCACTGGCGGTTGACCCATCACAGATGATGGCGGCAGTGCCAGAGACGAGGAAGGGCCAGGCGCGCTTGGCCTCGGCCTTAACGTGCTCGACCCGGCACCCCGCCAGCCCGCACACAGCAGAGAGGGCACACGCGCGGTCTGTCCGCCCGGCAGCGCCAACCTTGGCGAGGAGAGCACTGATCATCCGCTGGCGCCAGAGGAAAGCACCTGGTGTTGCGGTACCGATGGCGAGAAGCCCACCCTGGGCCCTGAACATGATTTCGAGGGCGCCAAGCGTGGACTGCGCACGGCGACAACCGACAGAGTCGGCGACAGCAGCCCGAGCGCCCTCAACCAGCGTGTCAAGACAAACCTCCCAGCCCTCCGCACCAGCCGCCCCCAGAACTGCCCCAACGACACCCACCACTTGAGCCGCACGGGCCGACACATCCGTCTTCGACAGGAAGGAGCAAATGCGGCCCAGCGCTTCAGCCCGGTCCGGCGCTTTCGAGTGAAGAAGCTGAACGGCGAGCGCTTGGGAGGCCGCCCCGGCCACGGAGGCGTTGGCGCTTAGGAGAGCGAGCTCCTCCAGGGAGTCGATCATCGCGGAACCAGAGCCCTCTGCCGCGTGGGCTGCCATCACTGCGCACGCGCCGACGACCCACGCCGGGACGTCGGCCGCCGGAGAGAGCCCGCCTTCCGACAACCACCTCTGCGCGGATGCGCCAGCGCGGCTGGATACCCCCGAGCCTTGGCACGCGTGAAACAAAACGCATGCGACCTGGCGGAGCAGGCTTCGGGAGAAGGCGCTCGCACTCACTGAAGCCGCGTGCATGGTCTCCACGACGCGCGCGACAAAGTCCGCGTCGTGCAAAGGCCGTGTTGGGCCTGAGCTCATCACAGACGCGATGGATGACGCCAATGCGAGCGTCCTTCCCATCGATTCCTGCTCCCGTGGGTCCCTGCCAAGAGCGTTCACCAGGACGTCACAGAGGAGTCCCGTCGCTGCCCCCGCATTCCCACCCCCGCCCTTCGCGACCTCCTCCAGACAGGACATCCACATGTAAAAAGCGTCTCCGGGCCACTGGGAGTCAACCTCCCCGAGCAGAGAACCCATGCATTCAGCTCCCAGGTGGAGGGTGCCCGTCAAAGCGGCCGAGCACTCCTCCCCGAGCCCGTCCATGGCGGCGAAGCATCGCCCCAAGGTGCCCTGCAGAGCTCGTCCCGACTCTTGTAGAGACGCAACGTCATCGTCAGGTATGCGGGACTCCTGCTCAGGGGTCGGCACGAGTCCCAAAGAGCACAGAGAAGAGAGGGATGAGCACACCATGGTGGTGAACGCCCCAGCCCCTGGGAGCCCTGGAAGTAGCGGGAGAGCGACGGCCAGCAGCTCGACGCAAGCCCCCACAGCCGCGATAGCGCGCGGCCCGCTCGCGCGGACAGACGCGTCCAGAGGCATGCCGAGCGGGATGCGAAGGATCCCAGAAGCAGCATCCGCAGAAATGGGACGGTCGTCCCCCGGGAGGGACAGGATGCCCCGGACGCACTCCTCCAGGAGGCCCATAGCCCTCTCCATGCTTTCCAGCGACTGGCGAGGGCGGAGAGAGAGCTTTTCCGCGCATGTCTGGGCGGCCGCCTCGACGACTGGAGTCGCCTTGGATATGGCCATCTCGGCACTCTCCCGAGTGGCCGCACACAATGCCCTGAGCAAGGAGCAAGCAGCGCCAAGCTTCCTCCCGACCTTGTCAGGCGACTCGTACTCCCAGTGCCCTGCCTGTTGCAGGATGTCGGCCATTTCGGTAGCGATGACAGGCTCATTCAGCGCTCTCGATGCGAAGGAACGCATGCCTGCACGGATGCACCGGGAGAGGGTCCCCACGGCGATGCCAGCCGCCGTGGACGACCGCTCGGAGGCACTGAGGCCCTCCCTGGCGCCCGCCATGATCTCGTGCTTCACCGCAGCCCAGAGAGCGTCTTCATGCTGCCCCATCTCGTCCGGACCAGCTCCGAAGCGCTCGACACACGTGGCGAGAAGCTGGAGGCAGTCGCAAGGGTCCTGGCGTTCTGCAAGCTTCTGCAGGATCCACGGGACGAGATGCCCACGGAAGCCGGGGAGCGCAGTAAGTGCCCTTTCTACGGCCGTGACGACCTCTTGACGAGTGAGTTCCTGGCCCGGCAGTGGGTGGAACCGGACGGGGAAGTAGATGGTGAGGGTCTCGTGCATTTCCCTCACCGCGTCCGAGTCTGCACCCGGCAGCACCTCTGCTGGGAGCTCGGCGAGGGCCTCGACCACCTGCGTGGCCAGCAAGAGGCAACGCGGGTCCTTCTGCTGGTCCACGGCGGTAATGGACCCGTCGAAGACGTCGACACCGTCCTGGATCAGCGCCTTGCCATAGCCCCTGATCAGCACCAGCAGGAGCTCGAAGCCCGCCACACGCGGGGCGTAGGCGATCGACTGCAGGTGCACTTGCGTGAGGAGCTTCACAGCGATAGCCTTGGCATCCTCGAAAACGAGGTGGGTCAACGACGGGTCCCGGTACCGCTGAACAAGGCCCCGCAGACCCACCAGGCTCCCCTCGAGGCTGACTCGTGACGAGTCGATCCGGTCGAGGAGGAACTCGGCGTACGAGTGGAGCTTTGCGGCGTCGTCTACGGCAGCCGGGTGACGGCACAGTACCTCCCCGACGATGAGCATGCTGCGGGCTCGGACGTGCCCCGCTGTTGTCACCAGCGAGGGTCCGAGGACGGTCGTGATCAGGTGGTCGAAGGTGGTGGTGCCATCCCTGCGGTGGAGGAAGGGACGCGAGGGCGAGTCGTAGCGACCACCAGGCGCGTTCATCCCCGGAAGAAACGGTCCGCAGAGGCGGCCAACATATTCATCACCGGATAAGGGGGCGGCATTGATGGGAACCTGCCGCGGGCACTCGACGTCCGCGTGTAGAAATCTCGAGCAACCGGGTGGGCGGGTGGCGGAGCGGAGGGAAGGCCCCGGCGGTCTCTGCTGCCACGCGGGTGGGAAATGCCTTCGCCCGTGCGACATACCGAATGGACGCCACGATAACGTCAAGGACGTCGTCCTTCGAGCCAGTTTCGACTCCTTGGGGTGAGTCCAGGAAGCCCTGAACAGCGCCCCTCAAGGCCTCGGTCGTCGGAGGGTCCATGGTCAGCGCCGCCCCGCCCGGCTCGCGCCCTTCCACCCGGTGCCGTGGCCGAGGTCGATTCGCGTAGTTTCTACGCCGTGGGGTGGCCGAGCACCCGGATTCAACAGAAGGGGGCCGCGAGTCCGGTTTCTGGGAGGCTGCCAGAGGCACCGAGCAGGTTGTGCAAGGAAGAGTCCTTCAAAAACCCGCAGATTGTCGGCGGGCGAACGATCCCCGATCAGTCAGAACTCGTCGTCGTCGTCAAACGCCTCTGCGAGGTCCTCGTCGGTCATGAGCACCTGCCCACCTGCCGGGGTCGCCTTCGCCTTCGGCTCGAACCGCATGGCCTTCATGGCCTCGTTGTGCAGGTCCAGGCAGAAGGTGACGCGGGCGTGGAACGCGTGCTGGGGCTCGTACGTTGCGTAGATGTCCAGCACCTGGTTGCTCACCATGCACCCGCTGTCGTGCTCGAGCGTCGCATCCACAGCCCCATCCCGGATGGCCTTGGCGACGATGCACTCAGTGTCCTTCTGGCTCCTGTCCAGCCCGAGCAGTGAAGCCACATCGCCCAGCGAGATGCGGGAGTAGGACACCGAGATGCGGCGCAGGCCCGCGCGGATGACGTTGTTGCGGAGGCGCACGATGAGGTTGGTGGTGCCGTCCTTGTCAAAGGCCTCCCCATGCACCTCGGAAACCCGCTGGAAGTCCTTCAGGTCGCCCCGGCGGACCGCCTGGGTGAGGGCGATGTAGGGCGCCATCGCCGTCATGGTCTGGGCCTGGGTGAGCTCCATGCGGTCGGGCACCTCGCCCAGGAGCAGGCGCACAAGCGTAAGCCACTTGAGGTTTGTTGCCCTGAAGCCCCGCGCGACCCCGGGGGCCTTGCGCAGCGCTTGCTGCAGGCAGTCCCGGGCCTCGGTGTAGTCGAGCTGGATGGCGCGGATGCGGCCGAGGTAGTGGAGGTACCGGCTCAGCTGCTGCGTGGACCGCATCGTGTCGGTGCTCGACCCTTGCACCTGGGAGCGGAAGTGCTCGGCCTGGTCGTACAGCTTGTAGTGCAGGTAGTTGCGCAGCACCAGGTTGAGCAGTGTCTCCTGCCCCACCTCGTCGTGGCGGAGCACGGCAGTGCGGTGCAGGGCCAGGAGCTGTGGCCGGATGTTACTCAGAGTCCCCTGCACCTCGTGCGCCCACGAGTAGTAGAAATACACCCTCGCCGCCAGGAGGTCGAGCGACCGCCGGTTGAGACCCACGAGCCGCTCCATTGCGGCCTCGAGGAGGGGCAGCGCGCTGGCCACCCGCCCCGCATCCTGCAGCTTGATGGCGGCGGCAATGCACAGGAGCACTTCGGCCTCGGGAAGCGAGCTCGGGCCCGTCTTTTTGGCGTCGTCCCCGTCCGTGGCATCTGCCGCGGCGGACGAGGCCGACGAGCCATCGCGCTTGGCCTCCGCCTGCATGGTGGAGATGACGACGTCGCGAAGCGGGCACGTCGTGGCGAGCGAGTCCGTGGCGACCGCCTGGATATCGGCCGACGTCGTCTGCCTCCTCACGCCCGCCATCTGCCGCAGGGCCCTCGCGGGAAGCACCCGGACATCCTTCGTCTTGACCGCCCGGTTCAGCAGGTTCACGCACCCCTTCAGGACGTCCCTCGGGCTCGCCTTCGGGGGCGCCTCGGTCGAGTCCTGCTTCGCTTCGGCCGCCCCGGCGTCACTCATCTCCACGTCCTTCGCCATGCTGGCCTGCACGGGGGGGGGCGGCGGCGGAGAGATTGAGAACAGGGCCGATTGCCGCGGTCTTTCGACTCAACAACTCGCCTGCTTTGAACCGCGTCTGAGCGGCCGGTGGAATGCGACGCGCCAAGATTCCGCCGGATCTCGGAGATACATTTGGCAACGGACCACAAGATGGGAAAGGGGGGGGATCAATGGCGCCGGGAGGGGTTAAAATCCATCCGGGTTTGGATGAACTTCGTTCCGTCTGGTCAAGGTGTGGAGTCACCTCTGTGCGTGCCCCTGTTGTGCCCGTCAACACCTCCCTGAAAAGAAATCAGCCGTTGTGATGAGCACACAGCCGGAGAAGGGTCGCCGAGCCTGAGCGAGACAGCAGTGCAGTTGTCGTGCAGGGGTCCCCGAGGTCTCTCTTCCACCTGCCGAGCGCGCGCCAAAAAAAATCCTTGTCTCAAATGGCTGGTACAGTAGGCACTCCTGAGCCCACGAGGGCGCATCGGAGCCCCTTATGGCTTAGCGACGCGGTGGCGACGTTCCGGTGGACCGTCGGATGCAACACGAGACAACTGGCACGAGCGCGCGCGTCATACCTCCATTAGAGTACGGCTGCGGCCGTCCACGCGAAAAATCGGGCTAATTCCAGAATCGCGTGTTGATACAGTAGTTCAGAATCAGACGCGACACGTCACCGGCCGCAAATTAGCGCCTGGAAGGGAATTGACTGCTGGGCGCAGTTGCGTGGGTTGTCTGCGGGACCAGGGGGTAGCGAAGGCGTCATCCCGACGCCATGGGGACCGTCGGTCCCACGCCATTCACCTCAATCGAGGGGCTCACGGCTCCGACGCTGGAGGTCCTCAAAACCCTGGGTTTCGAGCGCTGCACGCCGGTCCAGGTGCGCTGCCGCTTCCGCTGGTGCACCTCCGCGCTATCGAGGCTACAATTGGGGCCCGTTCGAGCAAAACGACAGAGGTGATGGTCCATCGGTCTCCGCATCACGCCTGCTCCGCCGCCCGCCGCAGGAGGTGACCATTCCACTGTTCCTGAAGAACAAGGACGTGGCCGTGGACGCCAGCACTGGGTCGGGGAAGACGCTGGCGTTTGTCGTCCCGATCGTTGAGATGCTGCGGCGGCTCGAGCGCCCACTGAAGAAGCATCAGGTCGGCGCCATCGTCATCTCGCCGACGCGCGAGCTCAGCCGCCAGATCTTCGAAGTGGCCAAGCCGTTCAGCCAGTCGCTCCCGAACTGCTCCACGCACCTCTTGGTCGGCGGGAACGAGGTCGCCGCGGATGTCAACGCCGTTAGGAGCGGGGCGCAGCTTCTCATTGGCACCCCCGGGCGCATGAAGGACGTCTTGGAACGCCTCGAAGGGGCGCTCGATCTCAAGACGCTGGGTGAGACTCCATTTCTGTGTTGGCGGGAAGGAGCACGACACGTGAGCCGCCCACAGCAAACCAGAGATGCCCGCGCGCTACCCTGTCATCGCAGAGGTTCTGGTTCTGGACGAGGCGGACAGATTGCTCGACATGGGCTTTCGGGCGCACCTGGACGCCATCATGAAGCGCCTCCCTCGGCAGCGGAGGACGGGGCTGTTCTCCGCAACGCAAACGGAGGCTGTCGAGGCTCTGTCTCGCGCTGGGTTGCGGAACCCCGTGCGAGTTAACGTCGCGGTGAACATCGGTGCGGGAGGGAAGGGAAAGGACGACGCAGGCCAGAAGACGCCAACAACACTGCAGGCCGGTTTCATCGAGTGCAACGAGGACGACAAGCTGCCCCTGCTCCTGGCCTTCCTGAAGAGGTGGGGCTCGAGTCAGAAAAGCATCGTGTACGCGCTGTCCTGCGCTTCAGTGGAGTTCTTTAGCCTCGCACTGGCGGGCTTCAAGGAGGAGGCGGGGCAGACGCAGGTTTGGGCGCTGCACGGCAAGGTGATATGCTTTCCCACAATCAAACAGGGCATCCGTTGTGTCCCCGGCGCTCAATCCCTGTACCGCGCTCCAACTCACTAGCTGGGTGTGCGTTCGTGATGTCTGCAGATGAAGCAAGCAGCGAGAGAGGCGGCACTGGAAGATTTTCGGAATGCAAGGGGGGGAGGCTGTCTGCTGTGCACAGACGTGGCTGCTCGTGGTCTCGACGTCCCAGACGTAGACTGGGTGCTTCAGCTTGATCCCCCTCAGGATCCTAACGCGTTCGTCCACCGCGTGGGGAGGACTGCGCGGCTTGGGCGCGAGGGTCGTGCGGCGACTCTGCTTCTCAAACACGAGGCGGCAAACTACCCGCCCTTCCTTGCCGTCCGGCGTGTCCCGCTGAACGAGATGCCTCTGGAGCAGGTCGTTGACATGGGCATCCTGCGGCAGGTTGCGCAGGCAGAGGGCAGCGGGCGGGATGTCCTGAAAGCCGCGAGCCTGGCGGTGCGCGCCCGCTTGCGGAAGCGGTCGGAGACGGACAGGGAGTTGATGGAGCGGGGAGTGAAGGCCTTCGTCTCGTATATCCGTGGTTACAAGGAGCACCACTGCAAGTTCATCTTCAGGTTGCAGGACCTGGATATGCCACGGTTGGCGTACGGGTTCGCGCTACTCAGGATCCCGAGAATGCAGGAAGTGAAGCGGAAGCAGATCGGCGACGCGTTTGTCGAGTCTGAAGTCGATCCGGACACGGTTCGGTTCCGCGAGAAGGGCAGGGAGAAGCAGCGACAGGCAGGGCAGCAGGCAAGGGAGGAGAAAAGGCAGCGCGAAAAGCAGGAGCGTGCAGCGAAGACCAAGCAGGCAGAGGAAGCTGCAAAGCTGGAGAGCGTGAAGCTCACTGCCGCCAAGCGGCAGAAGCTGAGCTTGCGCCAAGACCTAGATGACCTGGAAGACGACTATCGGTTACTGAAAAGGGCCAAGAAGGGGAAGGTGTCAGCAGAGGTGTACGAGAAGTCGATCGGGCTGCTGAGGGCGGAGACGCCAGTTGCCGGTCCCAAGGGCGCCTCGGAGCACGGAGATGCCGCCTTGACGAGGAAGGACAGCCTTGTCACAAAGGCGCTGAAGAAGAAGCTGAAGAGGAAGAAGCAGAAGGCGGGCAAGGAGGCAGCGAAGGCAGCGAACGAGTAGTGGCACTTCTTTGAACTTTCGGCTAGGTCGTCAGGTTCGCAGCCAGGCTCATGGCACCAAAATCAGCGGCACCTGGTTGCTCAGCATCGCGCTTGGGACCCCATCCCGCGGGCACGCTTACCCTGTACCAAGATGTCCCCGGCTCCCCGAGGGGCATGACCCGGTCCTTCCCCATCCCGTCCCTGAACGAGCCATTGACTCGGGTGGCCCGCACCAGGTCGCCAGCCTTCGTGCCGAAGATAGTTGCTTCGTCGACTGTCATTTTCCCTGCTCCTGGCGAACGCGCAGTCTCATCGAAACCTGAAAGCTGGCCAACCTCCCGCGCAAGCCGTTCGAGGACCGGAGTCGACATACGTCCTGACGTCTCACTCGCAACAGGCCCTGGGAAGTTGCTGTTCGTGTCGGCAATGCCCCCGCGATTGCTCGGCGCCTGTGCCGGTTGCCGTCCTTCCGCATCCGGCGGCGGCGGAACGAACGGGGCCGTCTCAGAGAGCATGCGCGAAACGAGGGACTCTCGAGGTGGCTTGGCTCGAACTTCCTCAGCGTGCCGCTGGAGGGTCAAGAGGGTCTCCGGCTCGGTGAGACCGTTCCCAACGACCGTGTCTGGGAACCCGTTGTTGCGAAGGTCGCTAATCGCAGACAGAGGCGTGGCCTTGAGTTCCAGCCGGAGACCGTCTTCCTCGCGCATGTCGCCGAGGAGCTGAAGGTATCTGAGGTAGAGCGGCGAGGTGGCGTCCCCCCAGCGCCCGAGGATGGAGTCAACAGCCGCGGTGGCACCGGCAATCTCGTCGGCCATCGCGGACAGGTCGAGGGAGTCACCGTCGCTGGTGATCCAGGTGTAGATTTCGTCTCGGACAGGGGGCGGTGGCGGGGGAGGGTCCACCTTGACCTTGGCCACAGGTGCAAATCCTCCCGCCACGCGACCCCACTCCTTCACAGCCTTGGGGGCGAGCCACCCACGCCACTCCTTCCCTCCCCGCATCTCCACAACCGCCTTCTTGTCAAAACTCCTCATAACCACCACTTTCGGGACACCCGCCACGTCGTCCGTCTTGATCAACTCGCGCACGTCGGGCCAGCCCTGGTTCCGCTGGGCAATCTTGCGCTGCCGTTCCTCACCCCACTTTGACTCCCGCTGCTCCAACGCAGCGTGGTGCTTGGCGTACTTCTTCATGACGGGATCGCTGTCTGACGCTCTACCTGGGATACCAATGACCCTGCACGACTGGGCGTGCCTCTGGTGCGGGCCATCTTTCTTTCCTGCAGGCCCGGCGGGGTCTTGCCCTGGCGAGGCGCCCTTCTTCTCGCTGCTCAGCTCAGCAGTCATTGCCTGGAGGGCAGCCTCGCCAGACTCCTCGTCGGCCTTTGCTTGCGCGATTCTCAGCGCACGGAGGCGCGCCCTCTCCCTCCGCCTCCGCTCGAACTCCCAAGGCTCTTCCCTTAGGCTCAGGTCCGTGTCGGGGACTTCTCCAATGCCATGCACGATGTTGAACCTCTTCTTCCCCAAGATCTCAGGTCGCACCGTTCTCTCCTCGTCGAGCCCCCACATCCACGGCGCGTCCGCGCCTTGGCTCCCGGACGCCCGAGTCGGCACTTGTGACTGTTCCCCGTCGCCTGGCACGTGCGTCGGAGTGCCCGCCTTGCTCGTGTCCTCAGAGAAGGCCCTGCTCACACTGGTAGCACCTGAACGTCTCTGCAGACGCGCAGGCGCGAGGGCGGCCCGCTCCGCTTCCAGCTGAGCGACATACTCGTCGACGAGCGCAGCCAAGTCGGGCTTCTTCCCGCGGACGAGCGAGGAGGTGCACTCGTGGAGGAGGTCCGCCAGTGTGCCCATGGGTGCCGGCCACCGCATCCCCAGGACAGTCTCTAGCGCCATCAGGAAAGCCGTCTGCTGGAGCTCCGAAAGCCCACCCTCCTCCGCCAGCAGGGCCACTGCAGTTGCGCGCGTCAGCCCGGCCACACCATGCCCAGCATCCTGCCACGCCCTCTCGTGGTTCGTTTTGACGATCGAGGAGACCAAGCCCCGCAGCGCCTGGGTTGCCCAAGACGATGTAGCCCGCAAGGCACTCACCGGTGGCGCCTGCAGAGCCGATGGATTGTGTGGGGTAGAAGCAACTATCATTGCGCCTGTCACACTGGGGCGTGAAGTTCGGGTGGCTGTCAAGCCTACACTAGGCACGCGACCTTGAGACCCCGAGCCTGGTCGCGGACACTCACCCCCGTATCGCGGGCCTCCGCCTTGCCCTCCCTCTTCGCGTCCGCAGGAACGGATCCGAATCCGACCCTGCGGGCCGAAGGTGGCATAATGAAGACGACAAGCGGACCTCGCCTCGCGAAAAGAGGCGCAAGGTCGAGGCCCGTTAACTCAAATGTATAGGCCGAACGACGGGGGTATACGCGTATTATCTAGGCAATAAAATGTACTCAGTCCGCGGGAGATCCAACATGGAAAGGCTTCGACCCATTATGAGCCAACCACCGGACAGCATGGGGACTTGGCCGGGGGGAATCCCCGGGATGCAAGAACCCCACTGGCAAAACAGAGGCGAAATCCTGGCGACCCACCGCTAGTGACCGCCGGTAACCCGGGGCGATGGCATAGTTATCACCGGAGAAGGCCATCAGCGGTAACTTTCTGGTCTTCGTGCCTTGGATTTCGGCGAGCCCCCCGCCAGTTCCCCGTCCCCTTTCTTTGGCCTCCTTCGAGGGGCATTTTGACCCCCGGCTGGCGCCAAACATGTCGAGCGTCCCGGCGACCCCGGATGAGGTCGCTACCGCTCGCGTTCATATACGTGATGTGGTTAAGGCGCTTGGCTTCGATGTGCAGCTCAGGTGCGCCCCCTCGCGCCGTGACGGCACCCACTCGACCGTGGGGTGGAGTCCATGACCGCCTCGCGCACGGGAACGAATGGCCCACCACTTCCTCGCGCAGACAAGCGGTTGGGAGCGGTGCCGACAAGGCGGCGCTGCTGCAAAAAGCGGAAGCGCTCGGCATAATCGACCGGCTGGCCGCCGAGGTGAAGGGGTTCGTGCTCCCGCAGCAGGGCACCCCTGCCCCAAAGACGCCCCCCGCGCGGGACACAATGCCTACCCGCAGCCCCGGCCAGCCGCCCGGCACACCGCGGGGCGGTGCTCCGCGCGACGCCCCGGGGATCGCACTGTCGGTGACGCGTCTCGAGTCTCACGGCCGCGCCGGGAGCTCCCGGGGCGCGGATGGGGGGTTGCTCCCAACCGGGAAGCCGCGCCCGAGAGGGGGGAACACCCTCGTCCTCGGCGATCCCGAGGCGGACGGGGTCCCGCGCGAGGACTGCCGATACCTGGTCGTCAAGTTCGCGACGGGGCGCGCGATGTTGTCCTACGTGGCGAATGCCGCGGCAGAGGGGGAGCGGGTAGCCTTCCACGTGTCCTTCCAGGGCATGCACGGCTGGTCCCCGGCGTTCCAGGCCGGGTCGGTCGTCCCGATGGACTGGGAGGTCTGGGTGCCGCTCCCGGGGGGCAGGGGCTCCACTGCGTCAGATCTCATGGACTGTAAGGAGCCGGTCCTGGTGGTGGCCCTGGCCCTGGCCCTGGACACTACCGCAGAGGGGAGTTCGGAAGGGAGTCCCCCCGCAAGCCCCGGGACCGCCATCGGGATGACGGACCTCCTGGGAGTCGGTCGGCTCGACTGGCGGGACGTCCTCGCCAGCCGCCCGAACGCCCGCGTCTCGTCCAGCCTCACCCTCCGGCTCCCGAGCCTCGTGACAGGCGCCGGGGACGTGTCGAGCCACCTCGTCGCTGGAATCCTCGACGCCTCCCTGTCAGTCGCCCCGTCCCTGTTCGACTCGGTGCCTGCGTCCCAGCTTTCGTCCTCCCGTCACGCCGAGGCCGAGGGAGCCGCCATTTCTGCCGCCTCCCTTTTCCTTCGCGCCAAGGAGTGGTGGGCGGCTGCCGTGCGGGACCACCCCCACCTCGCGCACCGGGCGGTCCCCCTGCTCGCCCCAGGGGACGACGGGTACCACCGGCCCGCCTTCTCGTACATCCGCGCCGTGTCGCCGTCGCACGTGGCCCCGTCCCCGGCGCAGGCACTGCGCATGTGCTCGCTGCTGCGGACGCGCCGAGACGCGCTGCCGACCGAGGCCGCTGCCGCGACCTGGGCCTGCACGGAGGCCGTGGTGACGAGCGGGCAGGCGTCGCCGAGGGAGCGGGCGGCGCTGCTCTGCGGGATGCTGCTGGGGCTCGGGATGGACGCGTGGGTCGTGGTCGGGGAAGGCCTCGACGGTCCCGCGTGGTGGTGCGTCTCCTTCGCCGCGGGGGGCAGGGAACCGACGTTTTGGGACCCCGAGCGGGGGAACCGGTACCCGCCGGCGCTCGTTCGCTGCCCGGGGGGGACGCCGTACCGCGCTGTCCACAGCGTCCTGTCCCCGGGCAGCGTCCGGGTAAGCCTCCAGGTGGCCCCCGGGATGCTGGCGGGGGAGGAGACCGAGGTCACGGTGGCCGGCCTCGTCGCCGGGGCGCCGGCCGTGGACGCCGTGGTGTGGGACCTTGACGACCGCCGGGCGTGGCTCGCCTTCTCCCCCCAAGGGCCCAGCGGGCTCCCGGATGCGCCCCCCCTGCCCAGGGCGCGACTGAGCGAGAGAGAGGAGGAGGCGCGCCTGGAGGAGAGGATGCGGCGGGAAGTGACGTCCTTCCGGGCCCGCGCGGGCGCCCCCGCGGTGGAGTGGGACCCGCGCCTGGCCGCCCTGCTGCTCCAGCAGGTGTCGAAGTACGAGGCCGAGGCCGTCGCCGGGCGACCCCTCGTGGGTGCCGGGGACTTCGAGGACGCGTCAAGGCGGCTCCTGGGCGCGGACGAGGAACTTCATGGCGTCCCCATCAACGTCTTCAGCCTGAGTGGCTCGCGAGCCGCCGAGGCCCTGCTTTCGAGCGCAGGGGCACTCCTCGGGGACAAGCGGGGGGTCCGGAGGTACGCCCTCCGCGCGAGCGTGACGGGGTACGCCGGGAGCCTCGCGTCGGCCTGGGTGCTCCTGGCGGTGGTCAAGAGGAAAGCCGGTGCACCTGTCGGGGCGCGGAAGAGGGGCAGTGGGCGGTAGCCGAGGATAGCGGCCTCGCCCTCCCTGCAAGAACCGACAGGAGCGTCATGTGCAGGTCTCTACAAAGTGTCGTGTGGCCGTATCGGGTTGAATTGCAGGGCACTGCAGGCGCGATTGCGCATTCTTTAGAAAATCACAAAAACGGACTCGTGACTGGTCCTCGCCGCGGCGCACAACGGACTCCCGCGGTTTCTCTTGTGCGGTACGTTTCTTGTGCGGTACGTCCGGTGCGTGAAGCCCTACAGCCGAGTCTACGCGCGACTTGTGACCTTTGTATTCATCTCCGCCTCACTCGCGCTCTCCTGCGGCTCTCGGAGGGAAGGTTGCGCAAAGTCGCGGCTGGGGGTAGGGTTTCCCTGGTCGACTCGGAGCTATCCCGCCGAGCCGATGCCTGAGCGGGTGGTAATTGGGTATTTTTGTGAATTGTATCGGGAGGGCACAGGATTAGGGCCGTCAAGGGGCCACTGGTTTCCATTTCGCGGGTTCCCTCCAAAACGCGAGGGAAGAGGCTAATGCGTCTCCTCCCGACTCATCTGCCTATGTTTCGCAGGTACATTGCACGCAGCCGCGTAATAAAAAAGCAATATAGGCTTTGGACTCGAGAAGCCGCTCAGGAGATCCTGGACGGAGACGGGACAGGCGCGAGAGCCCCTCCCGCCAGGAGTGGAGATGTCCACGCCACCCAGGCCCGCCCGGGCCCAGGCATGGTGAGTATTCGCGGGTTTCCGGCTCGCTACGTGAATTCCGCGATAGAAAACCGGCAGAAAGGCACCCAAGACCGCCGATGCTCCGCCGTGCGGCGCACTGACGGACCTCCCTCCCCCCCTTCGCAGGGCGGAAGAGGCCCCCCCCCTTGATGACGATATGGGAACCCCTTCCGGGACACCCCACGTGAAGCGGGTCGACGCCGCGACGCCCCCCACCAGGGACTTCCTGTCTGCCGGTCCTGGCCCCGGGTCTTCCCCCCGGACGGTGAGTGTGGGCGCCCCCCTCTCGGCCTCTCCTGTGCCGCACCCCCCCTTGGCGAGACTCCGATCTCACCGCGCTCGTCCTCACCCCCGCGCACCGCAGAGACTGGCTGGCGCCCAACGCCTGGGACCGTTGATGGAGTTTGTGGGAGATGTCGGCCCCAGGACCCCGAAGAGCCGACCGGGGAAGGTCTCAGTCCTCACGAATCACCCAGAGAACCGCTCCCCAAGTCCCAACTGGCAGCACCCGGCTGCGCCCCCTGCGGGCACGTCTGCGCCCCGGTGGTCCCCCACCGCGGGGCAGCGCACGCCGCTCAACCGGTCAGGCGCGTCGCGCGACAGCCTGTGCGTGACACCCACACACGACACGCCCAGCCGGGCAAGCACGCCAGTCACCCCGGGGCACCAGACGCCCACGGCAGGGCTTCGCCCCGGGCTGTGGGGGCTCGACTCGCGGGCCCAGCCGTGCCCCGCGTCGCCGAAAGCGCAGCGGGCGAAGAACAACGTGCCGGTGAACCAGGCCCTCCTTCAGAAGTGTGTCCTGGCGCAAACGGGGCTGAAGCAGACGCCAAGCTTCCAGTCGCCTGGAACGTTCCGCTTCAGTAGTCACTTCACGTTCGCGGGGGTCATCGGGAGGAGCAAGTTCAGCGAGGTCTACAAGGTGATGCACGCCGTGACCAGGGAGGTCTTCGCCGTGAAGGTCATCACACGCAAGATGGTCTCCCGGACCGACCGCGAGAGGGCCCTGCGGGAGGTCAAGGTGGTCGCCGACCTGCCTGAGCACCCGAACGTCGTGTCGTACTTCCGGGGGTGGCAAGAAAACCGCTGCTTGCACATCCAAATGGAGTACTGCGACAAGGGCACCCTCGCGCAGCTGCTGGCGGGATGCGAAGGGCAGCTCCACGAGAGCGAGATCTGGACCGTAGCGAGGGACATCGCAGGGGCGCTCAGCTTCATCCACATGCACGGGGTGGTGCACCTGGACCTCAAGCCAGAAAACATCTTCATGAAGGACGGCATCGGCGGGACCTTGTACAGTCTCGGGGACTTCGGCCTCGCCATCCAGATCGGCACAGCGGGCGCCGACTGGGAGGAAGGGGACGGGGACTACGTAGCCCCAGAACTGCTCGCCTCGGACACTCGGATGCCGACTTCCGCAGCGGACCTCTTCTCTCTCGGGGCTACCCTGTACGAGTGTGCCACAGGATCTCGGCTCCCGCACAACACTCGTGGGCAGCCCATCACACTCCCGGGCAGGTCGCCAGCATTGACGACCCTGGTGAATGAGCTCCTGCTGGTCGACCCGGTCGAGCGCATCACTGCCCAGGACGTGCTGGACGGCATCAACATGCTGGCAGTCGCGCTGCGGCCGCTCCCTATGCCGAGAGTCGACAGCAAGGGGTGGTCCGGGGCCCCCGGTGTTGGTGGGGCCAGGGAAGAGGGCCTTGGGCTGCATGCCTGTCCCTCCGAGTCGGTGATCTCTGACTTCTCCGACGTCGAGGGGCCCCAAGCAATGCAGGAGTGCGAGCTGGACGACATGGTGGGCGGTATTATGGGCAACTCACCGGGGGCTCGGGGGCTCGGGCGCTCGCCACTGTCGAGGCGTGGGAGCTTGCAGACGAGTCAGGCGGGTGCTATGCTGACATGCGGTGCGGCCGGGGCCATGAGCAATGTCGTGGATGGGGCGGAGGCTGGCAACGCTATTGGCCTTTGCGACCTGCGGCCCGCGCTGGCATCTATTCCAGCTCGGAGCCAGGGGGAGCTGTACCTGGAAGGTGGCAGTGGGAGAGCCCGGAGGTCACGGGCTCCCTCCCAAGGAGGACGGGCGTCCTGGCACTCGCAGCTGCAGCAGCTGAACAGCAAGTCGCTGGCTGTACGGGCGTCGTCGCCTTGCCCGCTCGACAAGAACGGCCTCCAGCGGCTGTGGGCCAAGTCCCCTGCCTCGGGCATGTCCACGCCGCGGGGGCACTCCTTCACACACATGATGGCCTTTCACTCCTCCGCGGGGGGCGTGGGACATCCCCGAGCGGGGTCTCACTCCGTCGACGACGACAGTTTGTGCCGGCAGACAACGCGGACCCCGCATCGCAGCCAAGTATACCCTGGGCTTGCCCTTGTCGACGAAGAAATGCCCACTTCGCAGCCGCCCTGTGCACCGAACAACGCGGGCCCCGGCCTCAGTGAGGCCTTCAAGCCGCCCGTGCCTCCTTCCCCTGCCGCCATGGTGAGGTGCTTGTCGCTGGGCTCGGCGGGCGGGGACGACCTCAAGCCAGTTGAGCGTTCCCTTTCCAAGGACTACCTGTTTGCCGGGGCGCCCCATCGGCAATCTGAGCGACCTTCAGAAGATGGCCGGATCCGGGAGCGCTCCGTCCACGGTCTCCAATTCGACGGAGTTGGGCACGAACTGGACCTGGGCAGCAGCCAGAAAACTGACATCGAGGCCACGCGCCGGCACACAGGTGCGGGCGGCATTTCCCGCTCCCTGTTCGGTGTGTCTCGGAACGGCGCCTTCTGCAACCCTGCTTCTCTGCCTGGCGGGGAATGCGTGCCGCAGCCCGCGCTGCCCGTCGGGCCTCGAATCGCCCCACTTCCCAGCACCCTCACACGAGTGGCGGCCTCCCAGGACCCAGCACCAAGCCTGCTGCCTCGGTTGGGGAGCACCAGGCGGGCAGATCAACCCTCAGCCGGGCAGGGGCGGGCGCTCGCTGCGCCCTTCGCAGCGCGCTTCACTGCAGAAGACACTGCGGATGAAGGCATCCTTAACACCAGTGGGGACAGGGACTGCACCCTGATGCTTCCCGAGACGCGGATCCGCTCCGAGCGCAACGTCTCAATTATGGGCGCCATCCCAGCACGTCGACCGAGCTCTGATGCCAGCCGTGGTTGTTCGGTGTGGGGGGAGGACCGCGCTCCTTCCCTGATCGACTTTGCGGGGCCTCGTGACAGGGTGCATTCGCATTCGCGGCACACTGCCGGCGACGGGCCCTCGCAGGGCCGCAGCGACAGGCTGGAGGTGGCTCAGCCCGAGAGGGCGAAGTCAGTGAAGGAGGGGGTAGGTGCCTGCGTCAGGGGTCTCAAGGTGTTGAGCGCACAATCGACCCACGAGATGGACGAAATGTCTGGGGCGGACAGGAAGAAGATGGGACTGCGCCGGACCCTCCACAGTGGAGACAAGCCCAAGCCAGGTCCCACGGCTTCGGCTTCACATGTGCGCTCCCTGTCGGATGAAGACGCCCCGCCTGGCAACGCAGGGGTCTTCCGCCACGTGAGACGGACCGGCGTGGATGGTGAGTCACCATCCATCTGGCTGTCACCGTGACAGCCAGATGTCCTTGTGAGGAGTGATTGAAACGCCAGCGACACGCGGTGCCGGCGTGTCCCGAGTCCCCTCCAGGCCCTCGCTGCCGCAGCGAGGGGACCGGGCCCCCTCGCACGGCGGTCCCCGGAAGCTGCTAAATTCCCGGTCCCCTGTCTGCCAGTCGGGCAGAGCCGGGGCGCCTGTCCCTGTCGGAAAGCCCGACGCAGCCACTACCAAGGTCATGTATGAGCTCGGCTAAAAGAAGTAGGGACACGATCCCTCCTGACAGAGTTGCGGCCCGCGCCTGGAGGGATAAGCCACCCTGGCCCAGGGTCCACGTCAACGGCCACCCGTCTACGGCATTATGGCGGACAGGGGTCGCCAAGCGCGCCCTTGCGGCAATCATATCGTGCAGACTCGCTTTGAAGAGGTAATTATTCACGCATGTTTGCTGATCCCTTCTACGAGAGCTGCGGGGGAGCCTGACCCTCACCTCCCGCGCACATGTGCATGTTGACGCGGCCGCGCGGCCTCTTTGAGGACCTTCAGTGATTTCCCGCGGTATTTTTGCGTCAAACATATTCAAAGCGTCCGACCGGGGCAAATGTATCGCAGAAATGCATGAGATTGCACCACCAGCGGCTAGCGGAGATGGGGAGGACACCTGCACGGTGCAAGTCCATGGACAACTCGTCGCCTCACTCGATGAGCCTGTCGCACATGAAGACCCGCGGAAAGAAGAAGCAGATGGAGAAGGAGTGGAAGCAGCGTGTGGAGAGGGATAACTTCAACCTTCTCGGAAAGATGGAGCGCATCATGACCAGGAGCATCGGCACTCTCTCTAAGGCGAGACCCGCCGAGCCGCCAACGTCTCTTGGACGCCCACTCGTTCGTTATGGCGCAGATCGCGGCGATGGAGGGCCGCTCAAAGACTCGCGCTAGTCACTGAAGGAGCATCGGGAGCTGCCAAGGGGGGCGCTTGCCCTGCATGCCGGGCACCTGAGCCTCTCCCTTGTTTCCGCGCCCCTCGCAGCCGGCGTCCTACCGCACGTCGATGGAGTCGTGTACCCGTCAGTCGGGCGTGGCGCTCGATCCGACGCAGTACCCGTATGTGGACTGCCTTCTTCGCGAGCCTCATGCACCGATCCGCGCAGGGAAGGGCCAGGAGCGGGCCAAAGCGGCCAAGAAGGTCATCGAGGAGAACCACAAGATGCTGTACCGGATCAGAGACGCCAAGCCCATCGTGACCCTGGAAGAGCACGAACAGTTCGAGGAGGCGCAGCGTGGCTACGGTCAGCTGGCTCGCCACCCAGAGATCTCTCGCCTGTCCCAAACACTCCCACGGCAGGCGGCGCCTTCCAAGTCTCTGCTCCTGGCCCAGGGCTCTTCGCTCGCTATGTCGTCTACGGGGAACTTCAACCGCCCGGCGACGGGGATTGACGGGCGCCCCGCCTTCGACACGACACCCTTCAACCCGGGCGCTCGCCCGAAGACGTCCGTCATCGACCTGCTCCCTACCTCCCAGCTCACAGGGCAGCGCCCCCAGTCTACCGTTTCCCTCGGGAGGGGCCGTTCTATGGGTGCCAAGAAGTACCAGGCCCGCCTCGACATGATGTACAACACGGGGCGCCCCTTCGGCTTCCGCCCCGACTCATATGCCACAGGCCCCGCCAGGATCAACACCAAGGTGACCGAGGCGGCCATGCCCAGCACCTTGACCGGGCGCAACCAGTCGGCCGTGAGTTTGGGCGCTGGCGAGACATCTACGCCGGGGGAGCGCGCCAGGGCGAAGGCGATGATGGCTCTGAGCCAGGGGGATGCAGGGGAGGCCGACGAGAAGGCGGTGGGGGAGCCCAAGGCACAGGGGCCGAAGGCGGACGAGCCCAAGGCGGACGAGCCCAAGGCGGAGGTGGCGGAGGCGGAGGAGGCGAAGGCGGAGGTGGCGGAGGCAG
>Ga0181582_10000123_pt1 | contig 45751 bp, 34 predicted proteins | sample 071ome_32_FD_132438 | JGI IMG/M metagenome (GOLD analysis project Ga0181582, IMG submission 132438) | Coastal salt marsh microbial communities from the Groves Creek Marsh, Skidaway Island, Georgia - 071405AT metaG (megahit assembly) | ecosystem: Environmental > Aquatic > Marine > Intertidal...
AAGTCTGCAGGCCAGCCGTGTCTTCGACCTACAACCTCTCCGCCCTCCCCGAGCTCCCCATCAGGCCAAACCCGGGCGCTCTTGGGAAGGCCATCGCGCGGGGCTACGTCGAGGCGGACGAGCAGCCTCATAACAATAACAACGAAAACAACGAAAACAACGGAAACAACGGAAACAACGAAAACAACAACGTTGCGACATTCCGTCACGCCACCAAGGACGCCAGCACTCCCGACGGCACCCACATCTAACGTCGGCCATCATATCATCTCTTCTTCTTCTTCTTTAACTTCGTGCTACCACCCTCGCTCTTCAGCATGTCCATCTTGCTGAAACCGCCAGGCTTGAGTCTCCCGCCGACGGCCGCCGCCCGCGACTCTTCCTCGTCCTCGCCCTCGCCCTCCTCTTCCCGTCCCTGCTTGGCCTCCTCCCTCGGCCGCGACTTTCTCTTCAGCAGCCGTTCGTCTACCTTCCTGTTCCACGCGCTATTTTCTCTCGAGTTGGACTTGAAACTCTGCTTCTTCTTCGTCCCAAACCCCAGTCCTGCGAACAAGCCGACCCCTCCCTGCTCGTTGGTGTTGGCGCTGGCGCCCTCGCCGCCGTCGGCGTCCAGTCCACCCATCACGTCCTCGGCGCTCACGCCCAGCCACCCAGCGGCCAACTTCAGGGCCTCGTTGGTCGCGACGACGTCGTTGCCGTCGTTGCCGCCGTTGCCGCCGTGGTCGCGATCCGCCCTTGCCTTCTTCTTCCGCTTGGACTGATTTTTCGTCCCGCCGACGTCTCCGTCTTCCCCCCGCGTCGCCGTAGCCCCCTTGTGCTTGATAGGGGTCAAACCGAGCATATCGACACGGGCCGGGCAAAGATTCCGATGAAAGTTCCGCGGCTTCGGCCCGCTCGGGCTCGGGATTTGGCGCGAAGCGGCCGGAGGGTTTCGAGCGCGGCGCACTCTCTTTAACGTACAAGGCCGTTAATCGACCCTTATAGTACCGTAGTAGTGACCAGTATCGACGCCACGATCGTGGGGAGTGCAGTGATACGATACGCCGTGGAGATATTTTGTGTTGCTAGAATTTCGCATTTCGCCGAGATTGACCGTAGCGAGGGTGTGATTGCGGGTCTACTATGAAGTCTACCATCACATATAGGACGCTCGCGCCGACGCTGTCTCGCCCGGTCGCGGGTTTGCGCCCGATCCCGGTCGGGCCGGCGTCCGGCGGGCAGCTTCTCGCTCGCCCGTCCTCGCGTCCTTCGACGGCCTCCCGCCGTCGCCGTACCCTTGCCGTCGTCCCGATGGCCTCTCACAGCGCGATTCCCCCGGCGCAGGGTCTGTTCAACCCGGAGAACGACAAGGACGCCTGCGGCGTCGGGTTCATCGCCGAGCTGTCCAAGCAGCCGACTCGGCGCACGGTCACCGAGTCGCTCGAGATGCTGGTGAGGATGACGCATCGTGGGGCGTGTGGGTGCGAGGCCAACACGGGAGACGGTGCCGGCATCCTGGTCGGCATTCCGCACGACTTTCTGAGGAAGGAGATTGAGGACTCTGGTACGTTCTCGTTGCCCAAGGAGGGAGAGTACGGGGTTGGCATGGTGTTCCTTCCGAAGAACAACGAGCAGTACGAGCGTGCGAAGTCGGCGCTGCGCCGTGTGGTCGAGTCGAGGGGGCATACCCTGCTTGGGTGGAGGTCGGTGCCCACCGACAGCTCTGACCTGGGACAGGGGGCCCTCCAGACGCAGCCGATCATCGAGCAGTTCTTCATCACGAAGAGCACCCGCTCCAACGACTTGCATAAGACGGTGGAGCAGCAGATGTTCTGCCTGAGGAAGCTGATCGAGCAGGGGTGGCGCGTGGCCGGCATGACGGACGACGACGCCTACATCTGCTCGCTGTCCTCGGAGACCATCGTCTACAAGGGACAGCTCACGCCGCAGCAGGTGGAACAGTTCTTCTTGGACCTTCAGTCCCCGCTGTTCACGTCCTACGTGGCGCTGGTGCACTCTCGGTTCTCGACCAACACCTTCCCGTCGTGGCACAGGGCCCAGCCGATGCGCGTCCTCGGGCACAACGGCGAGATCAACACGCTGCAAGGCAATGTCAACTGGATGAAGGCGAGGCAGGGTGTGATGAGGTGCAACGATCTGCAGGTGACCGAGAGGACCCTCCAGAAGCTGCTCCCCGTCATCCCGAAGAACCAGTCCGACTCGGGGTCGTTCGACGCCGTCCTCGAGCTGCTCATCCGCAGCGGGAGGGACCTGCCTGAGGCCATGATGATGTGCATTCCGGAGGCCTGGCAGAACGACCAGCTCATGGACGCGAACAAGAGGGACTTCTACAAGTTCCACTCGTGCATCATGGAGCCGTGGGACGGGCCGGCGCTCGTCGCCTTCACCGACGGCAGGTACATCGGTGCCACGCTCGACAGGAACGGGCTCCGCCCGGGAAGGTACTACATCACAAAGGACCAGCGCGTCGTGATGGCCTCCGAGGTGGGCGTGGTCGACATTGCGCCGACCAACGTGGAGAAGAAGGGCAGGCTCATGCCCGGAAACATCTTCCTCGTTGACTTTGACTCGCACGCCGTCGTCGACGACGCGACGCTCAAGGAGAAGTATGCGACCCGCAGGCCGTACGGCGAGTGGCTCGAGAAGGAGACGGTGACGCTCTACGACATCGTCAAGAGCCACCCCAACGTGCTGACGCCGCCCGTCATCAACGGCGTCAACACCACGCCGAACAACGGAAGCGGGCCTCCCAAGGGCTTGCAGAAGCTTTTGCCACCGCTGAAGGCGTTCGGATACACGTCGGAGACCATCGACAAGTTGCTGCTGCCGATGTCGTCCACGGGCGCCGACCCGCTCGGCTCTATGGGCAACGACTCGCCGCTCGCCGTCATGAGCGACCGTCCCAAGCTGCTGTTCGAGTATTTCAAGCAGCTCTTTGCCCAAGTGACCAATCCGGCCATCGATCCGATCAGGGAGAAGCTGGTCACGTCGATGCGGAGCATGATTGGCCCGGAGGGCGACATCACCGAGACCAAGGAGGAGCAGGCCCACCGCCTCGACCTCCCGCATCCCTTCTTGAAGCCGAGCGAGATGGAGGCCATCAAGAAGATGCAGTTCCAAGGATGGGCCGCCAAGACCATCGACATCACCTGGCCCGTCAACGAGGGGGAGAAGGGGATCGTGGCCGCCATCGACCGCGTGTGCGCCGAGGCGGCCCTGGCCATTGAGGACGGGTTCGACTTCATCGTGCTGTCTGACAGGGCTTCCAACAGCTCTCGGGTCTCCATGAGCTCGCTGATGGCCGTCGGAAGGGTCCACCACCACCTGGTGTCGCTCCAGAAGCGCTCCAGGGTGGGCCTGCTCCTCGAGACGGCTGATGCCCGCGAGGTCCACCACTTCTGCCTGCTGCTCGGCTACGGCGTGGACGCCCTGTGCCCGTATCTTGCCATGGAGACCGTTCTGGCGCTCCAGGAGGAGGGCATGATCAAGCACACCGCCTCCAAGGACGAGATCCTCGAGCAGTACATCAAGGCCTCCCGCGACGGCGTCGTCAAGGTCATGGCCAAGATGGGCATCTCGACGGTGGCTTCGTACAGGGGTTCGCAGATCTTCGAGGCGGTTGGTCTTGGCGACGAGGTCATCAACACCTGCTTCAAGGGCACCGCGTCGAGGATCGGCGGCCTCGGCTTTTACGACCTCGCCAAGGACCTCTTGGATCTGCACAAGGTCGCGTATGCCGACAAGTACGCCTCCAACGTGCTGCCCAATCCTGGAAATTTCCATTTCAGGTCGACCACGGAGAACGACGTGCACCTGAACTCGCCGCTCGCAATGGCCAAGCTCCAGGAGGCGGCGCGCAACGGGGACTCCAAGGCCTACAAGGAGTACTCGAGGCTCACGCAGGAGCTCAACCAGAAGGTCAACCTGCGCGGCATGCTGAGGTTCAAGTCGGCCCCGGGAGGTGCGATCCCCATCAGCGAGGTCGAGCCGGCCTCGCAGATCTGCAGGAGGTTCGTGACGGGCGCCATGTCCTACGGGTCCATCTCTCTCGAGGCACATACGACCCTCGCCATCGCCATGAACACCCTCGGTGGAAAGTCCAACACCGGAGAGGGAGGCGAGAACCCGAGGAGGCTCCAGCCGAACGAGGACGGCTCGCAGAACCCCATGAGGTCGGCCATCAAGCAGATCGCCTCGGGAAGGTTTGGCGTAACCGCCAACTACTTGACCAATGCAGACGAGCTGCAAATCAAGATCTCGCAGGGCGCCAAGCCCGGCGAGGGCGGTGAGCTGCCGGGCGTCAAGGTCCACGGTGACATCGCCAAGACCAGGAAGTCCACGCCCGGCGTCGGCCTCATTTCCCCACCCCCGCACCACGACATCTACTCGATCGAGGATCTGGCCCAGCTGATCTACGATCTGAAGAGCTCCAACCCTGCTGCTCGCGTGTCAGTCAAGCTTGTCAGCGAGAACGGCGTCGGCGTCGTGGCGTCTGGGGTAGTCAAGGGCCATGCGGACCACGTACTCATCTCTGGACACGATGGAGGGACCGGTGCGGCCAAGTGGACTTCCATCAAGCACGCCGGTTTGCCGTGGGAGCTCGGATTGGCCGAGACCCATCAGACCCTCGTCGCCAACGACCTGCGCAGCAGGACGGTTGTCCAGGCCGACGGCCAGATGAAGACGGGCCGCGACATCGCGGTCGCTGCGCTGCTCGGAGCCGAGGAGTTCGGGTTCGCTACCGCGCCGCTCATCACCATGGGATGCATCATGATGCGCAAGTGCCACACCAACACCTGCCCGGTCGGCATCGCCACGCAGGATCCCGTCCTGCGTGCCAAGTTTGCCGGCGAGCCCGAGCACGTCATCAACTTCCTGTTCATGGTCGCCGAGGAGATGAGGGAGCTCATGGCCGAGATGGGATTCAGGACTGTCGAGGAGATGGTCGGCCGCGCCGACATGCTCGAGGTCGACCCGACCGTCGTCCAGTCCAACAACAAGCTGAGCGGCATCGACCTCTCCAAGCTCTTGGTTCCGGCCGCCACGCTCCGTCCTGACGCCAAGCAGACGTGTCAGATCAAGCAGGATCACGGCCTCGAGGACGGACTGGACGACACGCTGATCTCCCTCTGCAAGGACGCCTTGCCGGACGACGGAGGCGCCTTCGAGCCGGTCAGCATCGAGTCGGAAGTGTTCAACACGCACCGCGCCGTCGGAACCACGCTGTCGCACGAGGTCACCAAGCGCTTTGGCGAGGAGGGCCTGCCCAAGGACTCGATTCATATCAAGCTGCACGGCCACGCCGGGCAGTCCATGGGCGCTTGGCTCTGCCCGGGCATCACCATCGAGCTCGAGGGTGACGCCAATGACTACGTCGGAAAGGGCCTCTCTGGAGGCGTTCTCGCAGTCTATCCGCCGAGGAACTCGAGCTTCCCCCCTCAGGAGAACATCATCGTCGGCAACGTGTGCCTGTACGGTGCCACGGCCGGCGAGGCCTACTTCAGCGGCGTGGCTGCTGAGCGCTTCTGCGTCAGGAACTCTGGAGCCAAGGCCGTCGTCGAAGGCGTCGGCGATCACGGGTGCGAGTACATGACGGGCGGCGTTGCGGTCATCCTGGGAAAGACGGGCAAGAACTTTGGCGCCGGCATGAGCGGCGGCCTCGCGTTCGTCTACGACCCGTCCAAGTCGCTCGGGTCGCTGTGCAACGTCGACATCAAGTCGGATCTGCACCCCGTCTCGGACGAGGAGGACGTCGCGCTGCTCAAGCGTCTCGTCACCGGGCACCTGGAGCACACCGGCTCGCCCATCGCCAAGGACATCCTGGACAACTGGTCGGAGTCCCTCGCGAACTTCACCAAGGTCTACCCGCATGAGTACAAGAAGGCGCTTGAGGATTTGCAGAAGCTCGAGGCGGCCAAGAAGGGAGAGGCCGAGGTGCTCGCCAACGCCGAGGGCGACGCGTTTGACACGCTCCGCAAGCTGGCCATGGCCGTCGTCAAGGACGGAGGAGGCGTCAAGTCGTCTTCGAACATCAAGCACGTTGCGTCGCCGTTCACGCCCAAGACTTCCGACGATGCCAAGGAGGAATTCGACAGGCTGCTCAGGGACGCCGCCAGCGGCCTTCCGGTTGCCGGCAGGGAGCCGGTCTGGGACGGCAACAGGCCCAAGCTCGTGAGCGACGGCCAGACACAGAAGCAGGGAGGCTTCATGAGGTACGAGCGCGATCCGCTCTCGTACAGGCCCGTGGATGAGCGCATGAAGGACTATGACGAGGTTCTCGCGCCCAACGGACAGGGGGTCACGGCCGACCTGCTCAACACCCAGAGCGCCAGGTGCATGGACTGCGGCACCCCGTACTGTCTCAATAAGGACACCGGATGCCCGCTCGGAAACCTCATCCCCGAGTGGAATCAGCTCGTCTGGCAGGGCAGGTGGAAGGAGGCGGCCGACAGGCTGCTCGCCACCAACAACTTCCCCGAGTTTACGGGACGCGTCTGCCCCGCGCCGTGCGAGGGATCCTGCGTCCTGGGCATCAACCAGAACCCGGTCACCATCAAGACCATGGAGGTGTCCATCATTGACAAGGCCTTCGAGGAGGGCTGGATCACGCCCCACCCGCCGACCATCAGGACCGGCAGGCGCGTGACCGTCATCGGCAGTGGACCTTCCGGCATGGCCGCGGCCGACCAGCTCAACAAGATGGGACACGCCGTCACCGTCTTCGAGCGGGCCGATCGCATCGGGGGGCTCATGATGTACGGCGTGCCCAACATGAAGACGGGCAAGAACGAGATTGTTCAGAGGCGCGTAGACTTGATGGCCGCCGAGGGCGTCAAGTTTGTTACCAACGCCGCCGTGGGCAAGGTCGTGGACATTAAGCCGCTCAAGGAGGAGTCTGATGCCATCGTTCTGGCCGCGGGCGCCACCAAGCCGAGGGATCTGCCCATCGACGGCAGGAGTCTGGGCGGGGTCCACTTCGCCATGGAGTTCTTGACGGCCAACACCAAGAGCCTCCTCGACTCCAACCACGCCGACGGCAACTTCATCTCGGCAAAGGGGAAGAAGGTCATTGTCATCGGCGGCGGTGACACCGGAACCGACTGCATTGGGACGGCCGTCCGCCACGGTGCCACGTCCGTGGTCAACCTCGAGCTTCTCAGCAAGCCGAGCGAGAAGCGGTCCCCGGGAAACCCGTGGCCCTACTATCCGCGCGTCTTCAAGGTGGACTACGGTCACGCCGAGGCCACGGAGAAGTACGGAGAGGATCCGCGCGTCTACGACGTGCTGACCAAGCGGTTCATCGGCGACGAGGACGGCAATCTGGTCGGCTTGGAGCTTGTCGACGTGGCATGGACCTTCCCGGCCGACGGGGGCAGGCCCACCTTCGAGGAGGTCGAGGGCAGTGCCCGCATGATCGAGGCCGACCTGGTCCTGCTCGCCATGGGCTTCTTGGGCCCCGAAGAGACCCTGGCCGAGGCGCTGGGCATCGAGCTGGACGACCGCTCGAACTTCAAGGCGGCCTACGGAAAGACTGGCCACGCGACCAGCATTGACGGGGTGTTTGCGGCCGGAGACTGCAGGCGCGGCCAGTCCCTCGTCGTGTGGGCGATCGCCGAGGGTCGCAACGCGGCAGATTCGTGCCACGATTATCTGATGGCCAAGAACGCCGTCAACCCCGACGGCACCGAGTCGTTCGAGGGCGGCGTGATCGACCTGAAGGAATGGGAGTCGGAGCGGCAGGGCGCCGGGGGCAGGGAAGGCGCTGCGGTCTAACGAGGACGGAGGGAACGAAAGAACGAGAACGAGAACGAGAACGAGAACGAGAAGAAAACGCATACTACCGTACTACCGTACCACTTTGTTTACCATATTTGCTACTGCTTGATAGTTGCAATTGATCAGCGTCAACACGTCGCTGGCGGCGTGGAGCGCCGCCCACCCATCCCAGTCGTCGTTGCGGACTTCACTTCGAAACCTTACACAGTAACCAACATATACCCTTCTCCCGCCCCTGCTTATTTCTCGCCCGGCAACATCGTATCCTCCTTGATATCGCAGGCAGGAGGAGACCTCCGGCGCGACTCGGGGATCAAGTGGCTCACACAGCTTCGCTCCCCGACGAGCTCCTCCTGCGTCTTGGCCAGCTTCATCTGGAGCCAGTCGTCGATCACGAAGTCCTCGATGATCTCGTAGTCGCCTGGCGAACGAGAGAAACGCGTAGCGCGAGTGAGAGAGTCAGGGCGTGCCAGCGCACGTCGGTCGACGACAATACCCACCGTCCCCGGTGCTCCTGCACGGCATAGAGAAGACCAGCCCGTCCTCGATTCCATACGGATTGCCATCGGTGCACACCGCGCTCGAGAAGCAATCCCCTTCCTCCGTGGGCACGTAGAGCGAGCGAAGGGCGTCAGCAATCGACACCGCCGTGCTCGCCCCACTCGACCTCCCCCACTTCTTAATCAGCGCCGCGCCCCTCGTCGCCACCGTCGGCGTGAACTCCTGGCGAACGAGCGAAGCGCGTAGCGCGAGTGAGAGAGTCAGGGCGTGCGAGCGCACGTTGGTCGACGTCAACACGTACCTCTTTGAGCCACTCGGTATCCCGGATCACCGCCGGCGCACGCTTGCCACCGATCTTCGCGTTCACAAAGTCCGGCACCTGGGTCGTTGAATGATTGCCCCACACGCACATGTTGGTGACGCTCGTGTAGAACTTGCCCGCCTTGAGTCCAAGCTGGCACTTTGCCCTGTTCTCGTCCAGACGAGTCAGCGCGTGCCAGTTCTTACGCGGGATATCCGGCGCATTCTCCATCCCGATCAGCGCGTTGGTGTTGCACGGGTTGCCCACCACCATCATCTTGCAGTCGCGCGACGCCACCGCATTCAGCGCCCTCCCCTGCTCCTGGAAAATCTGCCCGTTGATATCCAACAGATCCGCACGCTCCATCCCCGGCCCACGAGGCTTCGCCCCGATCAGAATGGCCCAATCCGCATCCACAAACACCTTCATCGGATCGGTCCCGATCATCACCTGACGAAGCAACGGATACAGCGAATCCTCCAGCTCCATCGCCACACCCTCCACCGCCTCACGAGAACGCTCCGACCCCAACAGGTGCAGCGCAATCGGCTGATCCTTCCCAAACACTTCCCCAGACGCCAGCATGAACAACAGATGATTCGCAATCTGACCGGCAGCGCCAGTAACGACGACGTTCATCGTCTTCTTCCAGGTCTTCGTCAGATTCGGGTCCTCCTACAATACATAAGGTCGTCGTCGTCGTGAGTTGTTCAGAGTGGCGAACTGTGGGTGCGTCGTGATGGACGGATGGACGAAGGGACGAAGGGACGGACGGACGGACGGACGGACGGATGGACGGGCCGCGCACGTCTCCCACCCACCGCACCCGCACCCTCCCGGATCCATGCCCTCGCCCTCCGAAGAGACAACTGGCGGCTCGCGTCTCGTCCAACAACCGCTCCCCTCGCCACAGCCGGACGCACGTACCTTGTCAGCCTTGTAATTCAATTCGAACACGCCATAGCTCTCCGCGTTCAATCGAGTCTGGAAAAGCCCTTTGGCCGTCTTGACCATCGAGGGACGGAAATTGGGTCCCATCTTCGCAGCCAGACCGGCCGAGCGAGTCCTCCCGGGCACAGCAGCTACACGCGCGGAGGTGGTCTGTAGAGCAGGCATGGTGACGGATGAATTCAAATGTATGAAGTGACACGCAGTTCGCAGCGTGGCCTGGTTCAAACTGAATTCCGGCTGAAGAAGAAGCACCGCGATCAAGACCGCGCGATCAAGACCGCGTACGGTCGATACATAGATAGAGACGACAGACGGGACGATATGACGTCGCGAGGGAAACTTGCCGGGTCGAAAAAGCGGGTGAAGAGCGAGCGGAGTCGTGTTCCGAACGATCCGCTCGCTCGCCAGGCTGCTGCGGGCCCGACCGGCTCGACACCGCCGCCGAAAAGGGGGGCCGTGATTCCTCCAGAGCTGACGGCGACGCAGGATGAGTTGGATTGGATACTGGACGGGTTGCCGTCGGCGGCGGCGCTATCAGATCTGTTGGGCTTTTTGTTTTCTAACGCCGGGCGGTAGGTTTTCGCCTTGCTGGTCTCTTTGGTGGTGTGACTGCTCGCTACTCACTACTCGCTGCTCACTACTCACTGCTCACTACTCGCTTCTCTCGCTCGTTCGCCATCCAGGGGGCTGGTGGTGCAGGTAGCCGGGACGGCACAGATGATTGTGGATCGGTTGGTCGGGGTGGGGGACGGCGGGGGGTGGTTTGGGGACGTGGGGGTGTGCCGGGGGGTTAGTGTGGTGCTGTTGGTGCTGACGTTGTGCGGGAAGATGAGCGTGTGGACGAATGCGGGTGGGGAGGGTGGGGACGGGGGGGAGGGTGGGGTGGTCGGGCTGGTGGGGCGGGTCCTTTCCGGAGGGCAGGGGGTGGGGGGTGATGAGGACGACGGGGCTGACGACGGAGCTGGCGACGGGGCCGACGACGGGGGAAAGCAAAAAAAGGAGGGGGACGGCGATCGGTACCAACAACTGCAAGTGTCGACGTCGGCATCGACGTCGGCATCGACGTCGGCGTCGACGATTCGGACGTCGATGTACATGAATGACCCGCATATTCAGCGGGTGGTTCCTCGGGAGGTGTCGGCGTCGCCGTTGTGCGTGGTGCTGGGGACGTTGTCGTATTGTCTGGCGCCGCGGGAGGACTATGATGCGAGTCGGTTGAAGATGAGGTTGGGGCCGCTGTTGGGGGTCTTGGTGGGGGTGCTGTCGAAGGAGGCGTGGGCGTTGAATGATCCGAATCCGACGTTGAAGACGGTGGTGGGGCTGTGGAAGGTGAAGACGGCGCTGACGGTTTTGGAACAGGCGTTGTTTGCTTGTGGGGAGAATCAGCGGGTGGTGAACGGGTTGGAGGTCGAGACGGGGTGTGCGCCGCTGGGGAAGCTGGTGGGGTTCAATGCGTTCTTGGTGTCGCTCGTTCGGACGATGAGTGGTATGCTATGTTGAACGAGGCCCGCGGGCAGCCGCGCTCGCTCGATGGATCGATCACGCACTCACGCACTCGATTGCTCGATCGTGATGTATTATGCAGGTCAAAACAGGCGGCTGCCGAGCGAGGGGATCAAGAAGGACTGTTTCCTGCTGCTGATCTCGGTGCTGATGAATACCACAGAGGGAGACGAGCGGGCGTGCCGGGACCTCAACGTTGAGGTCGAGCACCTCTGTGGCTGCCTCATCAAGCTCTGGAAGGAGGGCGGGGGTGCGTATGCGGACGAGATGAGCGCGCTTCTGGGCGTGCTGATCAACGTGGTGGACGAGATTGGGTGCGAGGGGCGGCTGACGACCTCCACCGGGGAGCTGGTCGACGTGCTATGCGCGATGACCAAGGCCGGGGGAGAGGAGGCGAAGGAGGAGGAGGCAGATCGCCAACAGGTGACGGTCGACTGTCTGGACGAGCGGGACAAGCGGCAGAAGAGTTCGGCAGAGGCGTATGCGGCGATTCTGTTGGGCTTCATGATCGTGGGCGACGAGGGCGATGGCGGAGGGTCGGCGGCGTCGGTTCGGGCACAGGTCGTGAGCAAGCTATGCGGAGGGGTCGCGTGTGTGAAGGCGAGCATCGAACGAACGCTGAGGTTTTACACGTATACGGGCGCCGTTACCCAGAAGACCGTGGAACGGTTGACCGCCTTGGTCGACGGGCTCGAATGAGTTTGAAGTGTGAAAGAATTTCTTCGATCCTCCCTCGAAATTTCACCGTGCTTACGCGGAAGGGAGGGTGTTTTACGTATTTAAACACTATTCAAGGCGGATAGAGCGCGGATAGAGGAGGGGAGGGACCAGCATGGCGACGAAACAAGGAAAGGTGCGTGCAGCTTCGCTCCCGTCCACCACCCCTCTCACTCGCGCCACGCGCCTCGCTGGCTCGCCAGGTTGCCGCTGAGCAACCCCGCCAGTTTCGCGCCAGACAGCTGGACATCCATCGGCCGATGGATGTCATCCGCGACGAAAGCCTCCTTGATTCGGAAGTGGCCAGGGACGTAACCCACGGTCATCAATCGCTCGATGCGGACAACGAGAAGCCAAAGATGGTCCATGTGCACACGGACGGTCGAAAGACCCGTGAGATCCCGACGCCAATCACGTTGGACGTGGATTCGTACTCGACCGATTACCTTCCCTCCTTCCTTCCGCGCCATACGTACATTCGGGCGAATGGAAAGACCGACGCCTCCTACGTGGAATACGACCTGGACCACGCCGACCTCGACTGGTTGAAGACGACGTTGAACAACGACGGGCAGGAGAGGCTGCCTCCGGAGCGGTTTGAGCAGGCGCTGTACAGGCTCGAGGTGTTCAACGCGTCCAAGCTTGATGCCGTCTTTCAAGGCACCAGCGAGCGACGGAGCACGGCAGCGTGCGCGAGCACCGATTATCTGACCAAGGCGGACGCGCTATCTATGCTCGAGGAGTGCGGCCTGCGAGACGCCACGAACGAGGCCATCTACGAGTACTGGAAGAAGAAGCGGGCGTCGAGAGGGAAACCCCTTCTCAGAAGGCTGGAGGCTCCAGTCAACTACGCAAATCCGAACCCCCTGTTGACCTTCAGGAGCAGGAGCAGGGGCGAGGCGCGCGCGAGGCCGCAGACTCGCAGGCGTCGAGAAAACAACCCCGATTCCCTCGACAAGCTGCAGATGATCGGGGACAACATCAAGCAGGCGCTTGACCTGTTCGACCTCTTGGTGCGTCGCGAGCGGAAGAAACGGGACCTGGTCTACTGTTCCGTGGAGCGCCAACGATTGATGATCGGATTGGAGGGTGGGACGATCCCCGGCTCAAAGAGGCCCAATGGGTTCGACCTGCCGGCGGCCGCCCCCGCGTCGACCAACAAGCTGCTCAGCTTCAAGGAGGGGAAGAAAAAAGGCTGGGTGTTTGGCGAGGACGCGATTTTGAACGCGACGGCGTACCTTGCGTGCGAGCCAGTATACGAAAGAGAATACGACTTGCGGGTCCGGACGTTTGACGTCGAGGGCCTGGAAGTGCGGGTTGGTCGTGGAGGCAGGGTCATCGTCGATCGGGGAGCAGGGACGATGGGGATGGAAGAGCGGGACACCGAGAGCCTGTCGGACTTATTCGTTCGCAACGGCAACGGCAACCCCTTGCTGGAGACGTGGGGAGCGAGGGTCGATCTGGCGGACAAGAAGCTCGCCGGAGGCTCGACAAGCACGTGATTGAGGCAATCCCTCACACTCGTCCAGTAAGATACGGAGAGGGCAAAGTTACACACACACACACACACACATATAGCTACTTGAGTCGAGCGAGCTTGAGCACCAGGGCGACGGCGTCGTGGCCCTCGCTGGTGTCAAAGCCGGCGCCCTTCATGACGTTCTCTTGCCCGGCCGCGTCCAGTTGGAGGTAGGTCTCGACGATGTCCCCGTCGACGATTGACGCGTCCGTGATTTCGGTGGGATTCAACCTGCCGATGGTCGAGCACGGCGAGCGGAAGGCCTTGACGTCGAAGCCGCCGATGGCGCCGATGACCTCCTCGAGGGCGGCCTGGAGGCGCTTCAAGAGGGCGTGCTCGTTTTGGGTGAGTGGCGCGATGAGACCGACCTTGCCGGAGATGGTACCGAAGATGAGGGTGTTCATGGGGGAGAGGTTCGACAGGGAGCCGACGCGGAACCTGTTGATGAACTCCCCGGTGTAGATCTCGCCGATGTTCTTCAGGCGGACGATGTCCTCGTCGGCGGCGTTGGGGGTTTGCTCCAGGAAGCCCAGGTTGAAGTTGGAGTCGGCGAACACCACGCGGGTGGTGTTGCTCGCGCCACCTTCGTCTTCGACGAGGAACGCGGCCGAGAGCCACCTGGGGGTCGTGTCTCTCGCGACGACGGAGATGGCGTGGCTATCGGCGTCGTAGTGCAGGAGGCTCACGCTTCGCATCAAGTCGGCCACCATGATCTTGGTGCCGTCAGCGTTCACCGCGACGTCAAGAACGACGCTGAATCCACCCTGAAGAACGAGCGCGAGTTCGTTAGTGAGAGTCGGGGACGGTCTGCAGGAAGGCCTGACGGCCACCACACGTACTTGTTGCGCGACGGGGACCAAAGACCGGCTTCCCTCGTCGCCTTGCTCCTCGTAGACGATGATGGTCGAGCCTGAGGTGTACAGACGGTGTGCAGGGAGCGAGTGAGAGCGAAAAGGTCGGCTGGCCATCCGGCCGACGGGCCGACCCGACCACAGACCGGTGGTGATGGATCATCAACCCGAGAGTCGGGGGCGTCAAAACGGGGCACGTCGATCGAGTTGGAAAGCGTACCGATGCCGGCGACCAGGCCAAAGGGGGCAGACGCGAGGGAATAGACGGGGCCTGTGAGATGGGACGGGGGGAGCGGGGAGAACGTGGGTGAGTCGGTCGATCGACGTTGTCGCAGACGTGCAAAAACGCGTTGAATCGATGTGAAAATCGACACATGGCATGATCGCCACTAATAGGTCGATGCGACGCTGTCGAATGAAGCCATACCGTTTGTAGCGATCTTTGACTCGATCGACCCTGCGGCCGAAACCGCCCTGATCGCGCCAGCTCTGGGTTCCGTTTCCGCGCCTCCTTCCTCGCTGCGGGCCGTCCCAATGTAATAACGACCGTTGTGGAAGCAAACCGAACATGTTATTTCGCCGGGAAAGGCAAGTTGATGCGTGTTCGAGATGATCGCTCGATCCGCGCATTCCGCGGACTGGATACGATCGCTGCTGTTTGTCTCTAGGACCGCCGTAGACTCCTTCTTCCCTTCTTTGAGCGATCTTTCGGCTAGAGCAATCCTGCGAGGCGTGAAAGCCCCCGGAACCGCGTTGCGCTCGACCCGCCGAACTTCGATCGTTGTGGCCTCGTCGATGCTGCAGAACTTCAGCTCGTCTGTATCAGACAGCAATACGACGTAGTCCTTCCACATGGTGGCGTCTCTGATGCCAAAAGACGTGTTCAGCGAACTGAAATGGAGCTCCTCGATGTCGATCTTTGTTGCCGTCCCAGCCAAAGCCAAAAGAAGGTCGGCAGAACCACAAGATCGCAGCTGGATAGGCTCATGCGAAACTATGACCTGCTGTCGAAGTTTCAGCTCGTTATCGCCCATGAGCATCGAACTTTCGAAAAGTCCGTAGATCGACACTTTGCCGCTCCCGAGCCCGCATATGATCGACACTTCGCCAGAGTCACTTTGAACCACTTCCAGGCTGCGAACTATGTCATCCCCTACGCTCGCCTTTGACTGCATCGCACCACCGGACCAGATTTGAATATCCGACGACCATGTCGCGATCGCAAACTTCGTTCCGCAGCTTGCGATGGCCGATATCTGCTCGCCGACGCAAAACTCCTGGATAACCTTCCCATTAGAGTCGATGGTCCGCACGAAATTCTTGTCATCAGCGACGACCACCCCGGCGGAGTCGATCGTCGCGAAGAGGACGCAGCCCCCGACCCCGACCCCCCACACCTTCTCGCCCCCCACCAGCACGCCCCCTTCCACCACCTGAACCCGCACCACCCCACCGCCGACCCCCGCCACGCCGGCGCCGCTTGGGACACCGAAACACGCCACCGTCTTCTCGTCGACCCAGCCCCCAGCGGACCGCTCCAAAACCCCGACCTCCCCGCTCGCCTCCTCCACCCCCAACACCACCACCCCCTCACTCATCCCACAAACAAGCTCTTCTCCAACACCCCAAACCCTCCTCGCACCCTCCAAAGCAGCCACCCCCAACTCAGAGACCCCGACCCCGCTCCGGACCTGTCGTGATGCGAGTCGTGTCGAGCGAGTCAGTCGCTTTCTCCGTTCATACATACCTGTTTCTTGGGGGTATACGTGGCCTTGAACCCCTCCGGGACGCTCCCCTGTGTTCACCCACACGGTCACCCGGTCTCAACAGAGCTGCTCACGCAATGGTCCTCCGCCCCATCCCTGAGGATGGGGCTCAGGTCCACCCCAACAACAACGACAAGGACAACGACGACAACAAGGACAACGACCACGTACCTGCTTCACCCCACCTCCCCCACACACCAGCAGCCCTTGATCTCCACACGCGAAATCCACGATCGGCCCCAAGTTTGCCATGGTGTCCAGCACCTCCAGACCGTCCTCCCCGGACTGGAGCCTCACCAGCATCGAGTCCCCCAACCCGCTCCCCACAAAGACGACCCCGCTGTCAAGATACGCCAAAGCGCTCGCCACGCTCGTCTGACCGACCCGCTGCACCACGACGTCCCCACCAAAGTCGCACACGTACAGGCCTCCGACCGAGTCCCCCAGCAACACCTGCGGGTGGTGGGTGGAGGGCCGAGAGTGAGTGATTCGGTTTCTCATCATCATCGTCATCATCATCATTGGCAGAGACAGCGTGGTGAAGAGACGACGGGGTAAGAGGGTCCTTCTTCAACGACATACCGTCCCCTCGCCCACCTTTGCGTGCGCTTTCATCATCACCGCCCTGCCGTCTCCGTACCCGTACGACGACTGCGACGAGCTCCCGGGTTCTCCGAGAGAACCATCATACTTGGTCACCACCTGGCGAGCGAGCGAACGAACAAGTGATAATATGAGTGAGCGAGGAAGCGGAAGAGTGGATGGCATGAGCGAGGGAACTATCGATCGAGGGTGTTGGGGTCGAGTGGGGTGAGCGGCCCCAGAGGGGGGGTTCACCCCACGCGCAGCTCCCTGATCACCCCTTCCCGTTGGTCTAGCCAACAACAACAACAACGACGACGACGACATGAACAACAACCGACCTGTCTCCCGACCACCAGCACGACCCCCCCTTTGACGCCGACCAGCATGCCGCCGTCGACCCCGGTCACCCTGGCGAGCGAAGCGCATGTGACGCAAGTGAGAGTCGGAAGGGCGTGAATCGACCGGCGTGCCCGAAGAGCGAGCGAAGGTTCGGGTGAACACCAATAATACGCACCTTCGCATTGGACCGTCCTCCAACACGCCCCCGGCACCGAGCTGATAGCTCCGAACCCCCCTCGCCCCCTTGGTATCCTCATATAACACCGCGAGAACCTGCCGATCCACAAACGCCAAGTCCACCACCTTGAGCTCCTCGAGCCGCACGTTGAAAGCCTGCTCCGAGAGCCGACCCTGCTCGTCGATCGGGATGATCTTCAGATGCCCGTCATACATGTGCAGACCGATCATCGTCGCCTCCTCGTCCACCACACAGATGTGCCCGCATTCGCACGGCCTTCCAATCGCGTCCTCCACGTCCCCGTTGGCCACCGTGACCAGCTTGCCCTCCTCCGAGTACTCGAGGACGCAGAACTTGTACCGCTCCGTCAGAAGGAACAGCAGACTCTTCGACCTGCTGGCAGGCTTGAAGAGCTTGAGTGCCGAGATACGACCGTAGATCGGCACGTCGAGCACGGCCTCGAGGCCGTCGGGCGTGATCGAGTGGATTTCGAGTCTGGAGCTCTTGGCCACGAGCAGGTCCGTGCCGGTAGGCGAGGTGAAACTGCCTACAGCGACCTGGGTTACGGCTGTAGGCTTATGTGCCGTCACCACATAGTTGTAACTGTGGGTGGGAGTCTGCTGCTGCTGCCCGGAAGCGTTTTCCACGACCATGATGTTTGAACAGGATTTCGCCGGTCCCACTCGATTCCCGCTGTCTTCTCGTCTTCTCGTCTTCTCGTCTTCTCGTCTTCTCGTACGGCGCACGAGATGCGATCACCCTACGATGTGTACGGTCGTGTTGGAATGACGAAAAGCCGTTAATCCGAAAACCGAAGTGACCAGGGAAGCAGAATCGTTCGCCCTCGCCCACTTCAAAGTTGCTACACGATGATTTCTGCCAACCCAACGACCACATGACTTCAGGGCGGAGTAACCTTAGGCTGCTCACGACGCTGGATGGTGCGGGTGTCCAAGCGGTGGTGCGTCGGCGGTCCAATTCGCTGCTCCCACTCCACCGACCCACTCACACGATCTCTCGCTTGCCCCCCGACAGGTCTCGGACAGCAGCGTCAACGCCAACGCCAAACTCCTCGCCGACCCGGTCCTTTCCGTCCGCTTCACGCGCGACGGCGCGTATCTGCTCTCGTCCACGAAGGAAAAGCGCCTGATCCACCTGTGGAATCCTCAGAGCGGCATTCACGTGGCGGCGTTCAGAGGATCGAGGAAGGAGGTCCGGTCCGTCGACGTCGAGCCCTCGAACGCCGGCTTTGTGAGCTCGGGCGGCGACTCGGACGTGCTCAAGTGGGACGTCGAGTGCGGAAAGATCGTCTCAAAGTACAGAGGTCATGACCGAGACGTCAACGCCGTCCGGTACGACGGGACGAACAGTGCGGTGTTCGCGAGCGGAGGAAGCGACCAGTCTGTTCGGCTATGGGACGCGAGGTGCGCACTGACGACGACGGCAATGACGACGATGTTGTTGACGACCGCTCTCACGCTTTCAATACTCGCCACGAATAAAAAATCCCAGGACGAAGCATTCGTCGTGCATCCAGGTGCTCGACCGATCGCACTTCAAGGACTCGGTTATGTCGGTCGACTGGGTCGGCTCGACGCTCGTAACGGGGTGCGTCGACGGGTGCGTTCGGACATTCGACGTCCGGCGAGCCACGGTGGTGGTCGACGACGTCGGCGACCCCGTGACCCACGTGCACTCGAGCGATCGATACGTATTAGCTGCGTGTGTGGGTGGGTCGATCAAGCTGGTGGACCGGGCAGAAGACGGCCGGCTGCTCCGGGAGTACCTCGGCCACGCGCAGGAGGGTCAAAGCAAGCTGACGGCAGTCATGTCGACCGACGAACGTTGTGTTTTCAGCGGGTCCGAAGACGGGCACATTTGCGTGTGGGATACGGTACGAGGTGACGAGTCGCTGTACAAGGTCCGCGGGCATGACGGGGTGGTGTCGAGCGTTGACGCGAGCCCGGACGGGACCAAGCTGGCTTCGTGCGGGCTCGACGGCGTGGTGCGGTGCTTCACCGTCGACACGGCAGGTGGGTAGGTGGGTAGGAACGGAATCGTGGTGTCTGCCTACACCTCCTGGGCCCACGAAAGGTCGACCTTCAATTCTTTTGGAATCGCTGCAAGCAAGCGAGAGCACTGTCCTATACTATACTGTGAGCATACTGTAGACGTGATCCCCTCTGGATCCGACATCCACAGCCCCAAAGACGGAGCTGCCTGATCTACTCGGCGAATGGTTGAGCGCCGCTTCCGGGCCAGAAACGCAACAGAGAACGGCAACAACAACGGCATGATGAAGGCATATGGAGGGAAAGCCGGCTCGCAGCTGTTGGGCGGTATTGCAGCGAAGAAGACGAGCACAACGTCAACGACCTTGGCAAGACTCGTCGTCCTCGCCGTGGCCCTGTTCCTTGCCGCGACGTTCCTTCTCCCTACGTCTCGCGTGCCGACCGCGGGGGGCGACGGCAACGGAAATGACCGGTACGCCGTCGTCATCGACGCGGGCAGCACGGGCTCGCGGGTCCACATCTTCAAGTTCAAGACGACGACCACGGGCAAGCGGAGCGACCTCGTGCTCGACTTTGACGACTTTGACCAGGTATGTGCCGAGTGGCTACAGTCCCCGCGCTCCTCCCCTCCCTCTCACTGTCGCTCTCACTGTCGCTCTCACTGTCGCTCTTACTGTCGCTCTCACTGTCGCTCTCACTCGCGCCCCCTGCCCCGCCCCACCCCCGCCGCAGCTCAAGCCCGGGCTGAGCTCGTACGCCAACGCGCCCAAAGACGCGGCGAAGTCGTTACGGCCCTTGATGGACCGGGCCCTGAAAACAGTGCCCAAAGCGATGCAGTCCACCACGCCCATCATGGTTGGCGCGACGGCAGGTCTGAGGCTCCTGCCCGACGGCAAGGCGGACATCATCCTCGACGAGGTGAGAAAGTTCCTCCGTGACTACCCCTTCGTCGTGGACGGAGATGCCGTCTCGATACTGAGTGGGCAATCGGAGGGCGCGTTCGCCTGGCTCACGCTCAACTACCTCTTGGGCAACCTCGGTACGGTTTTGAACCGTGCTCGTCGTTCACTCGTCGTTCACTCACTCCCTCGCCCGCGCGCTCGCTCGTTCACTTGCCAGGCAAATCGTACGACGAGACGGTCGCGGCGATCGACCTCGGCGGCGGCTCGGTCCAGGTGGGTATCTGATTCGACGATATGCACCCGAGGAAACTCCGAGTCTCTTTCCCGCTCGCTCGCTCGCTCGCTCACCCGTTCGTCACCATCGCGACCATCTCAGCAAGCGTTCGCCATGGGACCCAACGAGATCAAGGAAGCGCCAAAGCCGGACTATATCACAAAGCTGAAGGGCGGCGGGAAGACGTATGACGTCTACGTGCACTCTTACCTGGGTACGTTTGTTGATCCGACCGCGGTGCGCTCCTCGTTCGCGACTCACCCACCCCAAATAACACTCATCTCAGGCTATGGCCTGATGGCCGCGCGCGCCGCCGTGCTCGAGATCGACCCCAACGGCCCGGAGGACGATTCGCACCCTTGCATCCACGAGGGATACACCGGCAAGTACACGTACGGCGAGGAGGTCTACCAGGCTCAAGGAAAGCAAGCACAGTACGACCAGTGCATGGCGACCGTGCTCACCGCGCTCAACAGGGACGAGAAGTGCGGGGCCCCCCAGCCACAGTGCTCCTTCCAGGGCGCCTGGCGCGGAAGCCGCATTCCGGACGTGTTTTACGTCTCGTCCTACTTCTGGGACCGTGCCGCCGACGCCGGAATCCTGGACGACGACAAGGACACACACGCCGTCGTGTCCCCGCGGCACTTCAAGGATGTCGCGGAGGACGCGTGCGATCTCGACGTCAAGTCGGTGCAGTCCAAGTTCTCACGCATCCAGAAGGAGCACTCGCCCTACTTCTGCCTGGACCTGACGTACGCGCACACGCTGCTGACGGGCGGATTTAACATTCCCGACGAGCAGGAGATTACGCTGGTGAAGAAGGTCAAGTACCACGGCGACTACGTCGAGGTGGCCTGGTATGTTTTATCACTGCAGAACAAGACTGGACTCGGCCTATCGCGGGGTCCATCTGTCTCGCTCTCACCGTCTCGTGTTGGCCGGTCTCTCACTCGCGGTCCTCGTTCCCCATCTTCACACGCCAGGGCGCTCGGCGCCGGGATCAACATGTTGTCCTGATTCGTGATTCGTTGTATAAAATGACGTTAATTAACACCACTATTTTCACTTGACCGTCAAAGGTTCCCGCTCGAAGGAGCTCGAACTCGCTTCTCTGGAGATGCTGGGCAGCCCGCCAACCCGATCGACCGAGCTGCTCGTCCGGATCTTCTGAATCTTGGTCTGCGAGTACAACAAAAATCCCGCCATGGCCAACAAGCACCCGAGAAGCATCTTTGGAGTAAACTCCTGTTTTCGGCGGGCGAGCGAAGCGCGTAGCGCGAGTGAGAGAGAGTCAGGGCGCGGGAAGAGCGGGCGCACGTCGGTCGAGTTCAATGCCCACCTTGCCCTCGTCCAAGATGAGCGCCGACAGGATGAGGAGCCCGACGATCTTGATCTCCCCCAGCACCGTCGTCGTCACCGCCGACGACCGCTTGATCATCAGCGAGTGCACTAGATTATACGTGACTGCGTTGACGCTGCTGAGCACGATAATACCGAGCACGTCGTTGAAGTGCTGGGCGAAATACACCCTGAAGGCGTCCATTTCCAGTATCGCCATGAACGGAGCCAAGCACATCAGGCTGATTGGCGCGGTGTAAAACGTCAGCCGCACAACGTCCAGCTTTTCGCTCAGCAGCTTTCCACTGAACGTCATCATCGCCGCATTGCACACCGTCCCCATCACGCAATACATAATCGCATGCGGCTTCCCAGCCACCGTCCCCTGCCACACCGCGATCATCACCCCGACCGTCAACATGACCAGTGCCCAGCCCTCCCGCTCGCCAGGCACCTTCCCCTCCACCACGATCGCCAGCAGACACGTCACCACCGGTATACTACTCCGTATCACCTGATTCAAACTCAAGCTGATATCGATCAGACTGATGTTGTTCAGCGCAATATTCAGCGCCAGAAAGGCCCCTGGCGTTTGGCGAACGAGCGCGGTGCGAGTCAGCGTCGGGTTCAGGGTGCCTATAGGCAGATTTATGTCAGGAACACCCACCGATGCAGACCAAACCCTTCCACTGCTTCTCCAACGTTCGTACATGCGTGTCGATCGGCACCCGCATGGCAAACGGCGCCAAGACTATAAAACTGAAACTCATATGCGCGCTCGTCAACGTCAACGGAAATGCCTGCAGTGGTGTGGGTGAGCGGGTGAGCGGGTGAGCGAGCGGGGCGGGGTGAGCGCGAGCGACGGGCCGCGCGACCCGCAGACGCGTCGGTACGTCGCTCGCATGATCGTTCGCCACGGCGTACGAGATCGCATCAACACGCACCATGCCATAGTGCCCAAGCGCCCACTTGTTCATGAGATTCAGAGACTGCCGAACGAGCAAGGCGAGTGGCGAGCGGTGAGAGAGATTACGGGGGGCGTGCACGTGCTCCAGCGAATTCGGTCCAATCACTCACCGTGTTGAGCGACAAGTACACCAGTATCAACAGCACCATCGATGCTGTCTTTTGCGTCGAGTTGGGGAAGACTGCCTCGAGAATTTGCCCCATCCCGACCGACCGAATTTCCAATCTACGAGAATCTAGGCGCCCGAAATGCCAAAGCAACGACCTTGAGCGTATAATCGCAGATCTAATGTGGTCTATGATCACGCAGGAGGAACAAAACGAACGTAAATCACGTGTTCATCACATGCGGAGGTGCCAAAACCCAACTGCCGAGCTGCAAGCTGCCAAGGCTTGGCACCGGTGAATGTGAGCGAACCGATCGTCGTTCGCCCACTCAGCAGCGGCCAGTCGGTAGTCGGCGATCAGCATAGGGTATGCCAACCCCCTCGAGCGCATGCCCCCTCCTCCGCAGGTAGAGTCGGGCGTGAGGTCGTCCGTCGGCGGTCAGGCGATCGACGGGAAGGTCGACTGAAAGACGACCCCGCCCTCGTCTCCTGCGGCGATCGACGACGACGACGACGACGACGACGACGAGACCGCCCGGCGAGGCACCCCCCCCTTCGACCTACGATCTACTACGTACGATCGACCCGTTCGACCCTCGATCACCGCCTGTCTCGAGAAATTTCCCGAGACCCCTCGATCGAGGTTCTCGCGAGAAGCAGTTGTTTTTTTCTCAGTAGGAGCAGAAGACTTGGTCCGACCAAGGAACGAAGGCTCCTCTCCCTCTCTTCCACGAGAGCGTAGGCTGCTGCTCTCTCTTTCTCTCTCGAACGGCCTCGACTCGCTCCAACGATCGTTTTCCGTCGGAAACTCGGAATGCAGCGCCCAGAAAACCCCCCTCCGGACCCCACATCGCGTGCCAATGAGTTCTACAATAGTATCGTCGACTCGCTCCGCCCATTGCAGGCGCGCGCGCGGAACATCGAGAGCCAGCAGGCCGGCGATCAACTCCAGCGTGTGCACCAGTGGGAGCAGGTGGAGCGCCCCGTGTTATGGGAGCACGCGATGGGGATGAAGGAGGCGATGAACGTGCTGTTGCGGGAGATGGAAGCGTTGAAGGGTCGGGTGTCTTCGTTGAGTGTCGGGGGCGTGGTGAATTGTCCTGGAACGCGTACGGGGTTCAACGTCATCCGGAGCCGTGTCGACGGCTGTGGCCGCCCTTTGGAGACGGACGTGCTGCGGAAAGAGCGAGAGCGGTTGGGGGTGGCGTTGTGCAAGTTTGACGCCGAGATCGCCCAGGCCAAGGCGGAGATTGGGGTGTTGTTGATGAGCGACCGGCTGAATCGGCAGGAGGAGGTGGAGATATGGGAGACGAAGCTGGTGGCGATGCAGGACACGAAGCGGGTATACAAGGAGGAGATAAACTTGATCGAGGTCGAGCTGTTGGGGAGGGAGCATTACGAGCGGATGGAGCGGGATCGGGTGCGGGCGGAGGAGACGGGGTTGGCGCAGCTCAAGCGGCTGGAGGAGCAGGAGCTGCAGACGCGAATCAAGTATAATACTGCGAAGCATAAGTATTATTTCCCGAAGGAGAAGGGTTGGAATATTACGTTCGGGGGCGGGGGGATCTTCGGGGCGTGCAAGGACATTTGCATCAGCGAGATTCACGGGAACCTGAAGATCGTGGCAGAGCCGGGTGAGTTCGGCAGCAAGGGGCCGATCACGCCGGCGAGGGTGACGGTGACGTTCCAGGCGGCGACGAATTCCAAGCGGAGCAAGAGTGGGAAGGAGGGTGCGGGTGCGAGGAAGGGTGCGGGGGTGCGGCGGAGCGAGACGGCGGCCAGCGAGCGGACTGGGGGAGGAGGGGGCGGGGGCGGGACGACCCCCGTGTCATCGGCTTGGAACTCAAACAACAACAACAATGCGAGCACGAATGCGAGGGTGAACGCCGCGATTCGTGCCGGCGACGGCAATGGCAACGGTGGCATGTCGGCGAGCACGTCGGGGGCCACGACAGAGACCACGGCTACATTGGCTGCGGCAGCGAACGAAATGGACGCCAAGCCGCCAAAGGGGTTCGCAAAGAGGTTCCTGCGGCGGCTCGGGAGGAAGAAGGAAAAGTACCAGTCGGGGAAGGATCCGTCCGAGCTGGGTCCGGTGCCCGAGGACAGCGCGGTGAGCAGCCCGGCCAAGGGGTCGTTGGCCAAAAAGTTGCTGGGACAGTCGAAGCGGAGCGGTCGGGGGTCGAAGAAGAACACGAGCGGGGACCTGGACAGGCTGTCGTTCCGGGGGAACCGGCTCGAGACGTCCTCGATCGGGGGCCAGTCGGCCCTCGACGACCTCGAGTCGTTCGAGGACGGTGATGAAGGTGAAAGTGAAGGTGCTTTGTCCGGGGACGGGCCGGATCCATCTGGTCCATCTGGTCCGCCTGGTCCGCCTGGTCGATCGAGCGAGGACAACGTGTCCTCGCGTCAAGGGCACTCGGCTGCCGAGTCGCCCCTCACCAAGGTTGGTTGGTTTGAACTCGACCCTACACGCGCTATCCGTTCACCCCACTCGACATCCCACACCCTCCCTCTCACTCTCAACCGCGCTTCGCGCTGGTCCGCTCGCCCAGGAATTCCTGGAGAAGATCGACCTCGCCAACTTGCCGTCGGGCGAGACGACCGCGAGCAACCGCTCGCCGTCCAGGACGTTCAAGTTTGCCAAGACGATGAGCAAGGGCAGCTGGTTGGTCGACTCTGCCGTGTCAGACTCGCACGATGTGTTCGACGACGAGGCAACGACGGCGCTCGAGGTCGACGACCCGGACATCGACGAGACAAATGAGCACATCTCGGAGGGAGAGCGGTGGGTATTTGAACTTTGATCTCGACCTACATCTCGTCATTCACTCACTCACTCACTCACTCACTCACTCACTCGCTCGCTCGCTCTCGCTTTGTTCGCCAGGGCCATCGGCGGGATGGAGGGCGTCTACTGCAACGGCAGGCTGACGGGGTTCGAGCTGGTCGGCGAAAAGGGATCCAAGGTCCCCAACCTGACCATCGGTGAGTATTGAACTCGACCTGCGCGCGAACACGCCCAGAATCGCCCGACGCCCGACGCTCACTCGCCCACTCGCCCGTCTTCCACGTGCGCCAGGCAACGCCGACGTGAGCGCCACCGTCTTCGTCAAGTTTGTCTTCGAGTACGACAAGGACCACGGGTGGAGGCCCGGTCAGAAGCCGCAGGACAAGCCCAAGTTCCACGTCGAGAAGCTTCGGTACAGCATCGAGGGCAACAACGTCCCGATGCCGCCCACGCTCATCAAGCACATCCTCCGCGTGGCCATCCCCGGCCTGATCCAGCGGCGTCTGCTCCTGCTGCTCCCCAAAGAACTAGGAGAGTACGTGCAAACGGCGCGAAGAGGGTTCGAGTTCGACGCGGACGTCGGGCTGGTCGGCCCTGCGCTCGCCGTCCTCGACGCCGACATCGGGTTTGAGATCCAGGGCCCCGAGCGGTCGACCAAGGAGGCGAGCAAGCAGAAAGCCAAGTACGAGGCGGCCAAAGAGGCCAGAAACATGCTCGCACTGACGCTCCCGCAGGCCCAAATCCTGAGCGAGCTCTTCGGCGGCAGGTACGCGATGCTGAGCCCGCCGAGGGCGGCGTCCATCTCCAACCTGATCGCCTTCAAGGCAAGGTACGACGCCCACCCGAAGCTGTTCGACCAGCTGTGCACGGTCATCAACGCGGCGTACCACATCTTTGCCAAGAAGGTGCCGCAGGCCGACGTCTCGGACTTTTCGTTCAAGGAGTTCATGGAGACGACCGTCTCGCGCGTGAGGAAAAAGCCCGCCAAGGCCCGCGTCGTCGTCCAGAACATCGACATTTCGGTGAACGCGGACGCAGTCGTCACTGCCATCCACGACTTTACGCAGCGGGCCATCGAGGAGCTCGTCATCAAGGGGCCCATGTCGGACCCGTCGGCCACGCTCGAGTCGATGCGCGACACCATCGCGGAGGACCTCGAGGTGCTGCACGCGTGGCACGTCTTTGCGCTGCGGGAGTTGGACCATTTCAAGTCCAAGTTCAAGACGGCCGGGGGGACGGTGCTGCTGGCGGCGGACAAGAACGGGGTCGTGGCCGGCATCGAGAACAGCCACTACGAGGGCCCGCTCCGGCTGCGCATGCCGATGTCCCTGCCGACAGATCAGGACGGCGCCATCAGCTTTGAAATTCCACTCCCATCGCCCGCAGGAAGCCTCGGGGTCTTCATGGATAACTTCAAGGGGCTCACGGTCCCGTGCCATCTCCGGTGTGTAGCTGATCATGACGATGATGACGATGATGAGACGGCGAGCGGCGTTCCACAACGACAACAACTGCGCTCGAATCCGCCCACGTCTTCGCGCTCACACGCCCCCCACACCCCACACGCCCCATCCCATCCGCAAACAGACCGCCCGTCCAGGCCATCAACTGGGTCGACCTCAGCCCCGACACGGCCATCAACGAGAACATGGCCAAGCGGGTCTCCGACGCCATCGGCGTCGTCCAGGACGTCCTCAGCGAGCTTGAGACCATCATCGAGGAGAACGGGATGGTCGAGGACGACAACGACCCCAGGAAGGCGCTGACGCAGCCCCGGACCATGGTGGGCGACCGCTTGGGGAAGATGATCATCAACAGGCTCAAGGTCAAGGTCCGCCTCGACGAGCGCCGCATCGGCGAAATCATGTCCGGACTGGACAGCAAGACGCTCGGGTCCAACGAGGCGTTCGTGACCACCGCGGGACGGATCATCTCCCACCTGGGCGACGTCATGAACTTTGGCATGGTCCCGTCTTCCAACACGGGGCTGCTCTCTGTCAACCCGTCCACCGACGGCCAGGAGTACGTGATGCATCTCGAATCGACCGACATCAGCAGGCTCCGCGCCGAGGTCCAGAGCCTCGGGTTCCAGAGCGCCATCACGCCGGGCGGCGCCGTCAGGCTCGTCCACGCCCTGATTCGGGCCGCGGGCATTGCGTTCATGGGAAAGACCAACGAAGAGCTTGTCGACTTCAGGCACACCATGGAGGGGTGGTACAGCCTCCTCACGCGCGACCACCTCAACCTCTCGATGTGCATCGACACGGCCGGCGAGGTCCTCGACAAGGTCTTCATCGCCCACTTCAAGGGGACGGCCGAGGACGGCGCAGTGCGGGCCACCAGCCCGCTCATCGTGACCAACGAGCTCGACCTCGTGCCACTGGGCAAGCTGATGCGCGGCGACCCGCCGGAGGAAGACGAGGACGACGTCGACGAATCCGGCTTCGTGTGATGATCCGCAAAGTTCGCTAAGCGATTTTCGTCTTCTAGATCCGTGCATTGTGATATCTCTACGCACAATGCTCTTGACTGCCACCACCGCGACGATCGCGACGCGGGGGACCGTCCCCGTCCCCGTCCGTGCCCGCACCAACACACCATCAGCAAAATGGCGAAAGACGAAGAATCTTGCATTCCGCGGGACCTCTCGGGTGTATGCCTCCTTCGACGAGATGTCCGAGGAGGACCTTGAGGCACAGATGGAAGAGTTCATGCGGCGGCAGGCGGAGATCGAGTCCGGGCAGTCGATGCGCGCCAAGGCCGAGCCTGGGAAGATCTTGGGAGAGGCCGAGGTCTCTGAGGAGGACGCCAAGGCCTACTGCCGCGAGATCGTGCAGGTGCTGAAGGCACTGAGGCAGACCAGGGACATGACGGTGAACGAAATCAAGCTGACCATTTCGATCGAGGACCCGCGCGCCCGCGAGCAGCGGTTGATGGGCATCGAGGACTCCCGCGGAGTGTCCAGGGAAGAGATGGCCGACGCGCTGACGGAAGTGTCGGAGGGCCGGGTGCCGACGGACCGTATCGCGCTTCGGGAGCTGCGCAACGAGATGGTCAACTGGCCGTTCCTGGAGGATGGGGGCGGCGAGCCGAGCGGCGTGGAGAAGCTGTCGCCGGCGACGACCCCGGCCCAGGACGACGCGCGGGCCGACTGGCGGCAAAAGGGCGCCATTCGGCCTACAGTCGGACGGGGTCCCGATGAGAAGGAGGGCAACGTCCTGACGGACCTTGTCGGATACGGAACGCTCTACGGTATCAGCGTGGCGCCCGCGATCATCGCCGGGACTGTCGTGCTCGTCCTGTTCTTGTCGAGCCTCAAGTAGTCGTCTTCTGAGTATGTCGTGTTTTGTGCTCCTGTGTTGTAAGGGAGGGATGTGGATGGCGGAGTTCAGTTCAGTCATAGGTTCTTGCAAACCCAATTGCGTGACAATCAATCGATCAATCGATCGATTGTCATCATCACCGCAGAACCGCATCACGAATGGCCGGTTCCCACCCCAAGAAGCGGAAGGAGCGCGAGCTTGGCGCCGCCGAGTACGTCGCGTCATGCAGTATCAGTACCAACCACGTCACGCTGCTGCTCACCAAATTCGCCTTGTCGTCCACGCAGCTCCCACGCACAAACCCCCGCCCCCACCACCACCACCACCAAGACGGTATCGCTCGCGATCGGCGCGTCGTGCGTGGAGAATGCAGTCAGTCACGAGCTGGGCTCGATGCTCGCCGGCCAGCTCGCCCGCGCGGCCGCCATCTTCAACATTGACGAGGTGATTGTCTTGGACGACGGCCCGAAACATAGCCACGCCCAAGTCAGCCGTGCCGCCGCACTCCTCGCCGCAATCTTACAATACCAGGAGACGCCCCAATACCTACGCAAGGCCCTCATCCCGATGCACGAGTTCTACCGGTACTGCGGCATGCTGGCACCCCTCGACGCCCCCCACCATCTCCGCGCAAACGAATGGTTCGAATGCCGAGAAGGCGTCGTCGTCGACCACCTCGAGGAATCCACCACGGACGGCACCATCTGCGACATTGGCCTGGAGACCCGGGCCCTGGTGGACGGCCCCCGCATCCCGCACAACACGCGCGTCACGCTCGACGTCGGCAAAGAGCGCCGGTCCGTCAGGCGCAATGGCGAAGACTTCATCCATGGGACCATTGCCGACCCGCTCACTGTGAGGCATCGGACGGGCAGGTACTGGGGGTACGTCGTCCGGGTGGCCCGTGACATTGACGAGTTGCTCAACGGGGGCCCGTTTGGTGGGTACGACCTCACGATCGGCACCTCTGAGCGTGGCGAAGTGAACGACGCGCGATCCATCTCGTTACCGCCGTACGAGCACGCGCTCGTGGTCATCGGGGGACCGCAGGGCTTGGAGTACGCCCTGTCGAACGACGAGTGTCGCAAGGAGCACCGGGAGCCATCGACACTGTTCGACCGATACTTGAACGTTTGTCCGGACCAAGGCTCGCGGACAATACGAACGGAAGAGGCCGTGCTGTTGTGTCTGATGCACTTGAAGGAGGCTCTCTTGTTCAAGTAATCGATGAACGGCCGGAGGGCGGGGAGGGCGGAACGTGCGTGGCCGGCCGACTGGCGGCAGTCGCATCCCGCGCGCGCCGCGCGTTCGCACGACCCGCGACATCGACACACCCATCGCGGTCTACCTACGTTCTGTTTCTGGCTGCCATTCCCCTCCGACCAGCCGTGGTAGCAGTTCTCCTAAGAACTCATACACACATACACACATACACACATACACACATACAATACTGCACCACCACGATGACTGATGTAAATGCCACGATGGGTGTCAAGGTACGTACCGCGAATCCCCCAGTCAGTCAGACAGGTTGTTGTTGCCCGAACGTCTCCCACGGGAAATTCAGCATGTCCGACTCCGGACTGATTCGCGAATGCCGCCCGTTTCTACCCCGTGCTGGACTCGATCACCCGCGCAATGGCCCTACCATACTCCCATCTCCGGCAAGGCCTGCGGACGCGCCCTCTCGCGCGCTCGCGCCCTCTCTCCGCCCACACTTCGCTCACCGCCGCACAACCACCACACAATGTTGTAGGTCGGCCTGGCCCAGATGCTGAAGGGAGGCGTCATCATGGACGTTGTCACGCCGGAGGAGGCCCGTATCGCCGAGGAGGCGGGCGCGGTCGCCGTGATGGCCCTCGAGAGGGTGCCGGCTGACATCCGCAAGGACGGTGGCGTAGCCAGGATGTCTGACCCGTCGATGATCAAGGCCATCAAGGAGGCCGTCACGATTCCGGTCATGGCCAAGGCCAGGATTGGGCACTTTGTGGAGGCACAGGTGCTGGAGGCTCTCGGCGTGGACTACATCGACGAGTCCGAGGTCCTCACCCCGGCCGACGACCTGCACCACATCAACAAGCACAACTTCAAGGTTCCGTTCGTCTGCGGGTGCAGGGACCTGGGCGAGGCCCTGAGGCGTATCGCCGAGGGAGCTGCCATGATCCGTACCAAGGGCGAGGCCGGAACCGGGAACGTCGTGGAGGCTGTGAGGCACACGAGGGCGGTGCAGGGCGCCATCCGCGCGGTCCAGGCCATGGACCCGGATGAGCTCTACGTGTACAGCAAGGAGATTCGCGCGCCGCTCGAGCTTGTGCGGAGCGTGAAGGAGCTGGGTCGCCTGCCCGTCGTCAACTTTGCCGCCGGCGGTGTCGCCACCCCGGCCGACGCGGCCCTCATGATGCAGCTCGGATGCGACGGCGTCTTTGTCGGCTCTGGCATCTTCAAGTCCGGAGACCCGTCCGCCAGGGCCCGCGCCATCGTCGCCGCCGTCACCAACTACAACGACGCAAAGCTCATCGGCGACGTGTCCTGCGGTCTCGGCGAGGCCATGACCGGCATCGACGTCCGCGAGAAGGGCTTCAACTCGTACGCCAACCGCAGCGAGTAGTAGTCACGACTAGTCGTAGGATTCGTAAGGAATGCCTTCTAGCGCTAACCCGATTATTTCTCATTCTTTAATTCAAATTGTCATCCACATAGATCGTCATGATGACTGGATAGACTCCAGGAGCCGGTCGATGCGCGTCTTCATCACCGGCTGTCCTCGCCGCGTCTTCTTGAAAAACGCCTTCTTCTCCTTGGTCCGGTTCCGCCGTTTCACCTGATTTTTCGCAGGGTCTCCAGCTGGTTCGTTCGCCCCTCCAGTGGTCTGGCCCCTCGCCCGTCTCCCCGACGTCGATGCCTCCGGGTCCTTCTCGACACCGTCGAGATCGTCGAGATCGTCGAGATCGTCCAGGTTGACGTACGTCGAGGCCTCCCCACCCAATTTGCCCTTGAGCTTCTTGTACTGCCGCCTGACGTGGAGGTCCCGGTTGCTCTGCGGTGCTCTCTTGACGTGCGTGCTGACCCGTGTGCCGTGATGGGCAGTCGTCTGCCGCCTCCCCCGCGTTGCATTCTCCCTCACCGCCTTCCCCTTCCCCGTACCCTGCCGTTGGTCGTCGGGTGAGGTGTTCGGGGGACCCATTGAAGGCTTCATTCGCAGCAGAAGTTTTCGAGAATTGCGAGTGCGAAACCAGTTACTAAAATTCGTGACTTGCACACACAATGAGGTCGTCGGTCATACGTTCGATACCTTCAGGGTCATACGCACGCATGCCCGTGCCTGGTATCGGGCGGGCGCGCTCGGTCCCGCGTCGAATTGCCATTTGTTCGACTTCGAATTTCCGTTCTTCGCAGCCGCGTCAGGCAGACCCGGCAGCCTCTAGACAAGGACAGGGACAGGGACAGGGACAGCCGCAGCGACCGCGACCTCCTCCGCAACAACAGAGACGACCCCAGCAGGCGCGACAACCTCCGAGTTCCGGAATCAAGTCTGACAGTCGACGGAAGGCGAGCGACCTGCAGAAACTACAGAAGCAGGACGCGCTTCTCCTGCCTCGGTCCTTGGTGATGGACAAGGAGATAATAACGAGGACGTCGGGGAAGCGGTTGGGGTACATTGACGAGCTGTACGTGGATCCGGTGTCGCTGGAGGTGACGTCGTTGTACCTGCGGAAGAACATGTCGTCGCTGACGTCGCTGGCGTCGTCGGGGGCGCCAAGGGATCACGTGTCGTTGTCTAGTCTGCGTCAGATTGGGGACGTGGTGCTGGTGCATGACGAGAGTTCGCTGCTGGATCCTCCGGCGGACGAGTCGCTGGGGTATGTGCGGATGGTGGGCTCTGAGGTGTGCACGGAGGACGGGTTGACGCTGGGTAAGGTGCGGGATTTCTTGTTCAATCCTGATAATGGGCAGATTGCGAGTATTCGGTACGATGCGCTGGGGCTTGCGTCGATTCCGCAGGAGCTGTTGGGGTGTTCGAGGTTGGACGAGCGGGACATTGTGGCCGTCGGGCCGACCAAGACGATCGTGCGGCGGGGGTCGGACAGGCGGGCTGTGAAGGAGAGCGAGGGGTGGGTGACAGAGTATGTGACCTCGTTCGTGAACCTGATTGCCGGGATGGATATCGAAGAGGTGGGCGGGTTGTCGAGTGAAAAGTACAGGGCAGACCCGGCGTACGCTGCGTGGTACGAGCGGCATGCGAGGGACTACGAGATGTACTACGGAAAGAAGCTGCCGGCGCCAATTACGAATACCGCGAGCGGAAGGGGAAGAGAGAGGGAGAGGGAGAGAGGGGGAGAGAGGAGGAGGCCGCTGGCGCTGCCGCCGCCCCAGCGGCGGGCGGTGGGACAGACGCTTCAGCGCGCGCCGCGGCGGAGTCCGGAGGTGCGGAGGGGGGACGGGGACGGGGAGAGGGAGACGGAGAGGGAGCCGGTGGTCGAGCAGAGGATGGAGCAGCGGCGGAGCCGAATGACGATTGACCGGACAAACGAGCGACAGCGACAGCTCGAGGAGCAACAGTAGCCGTCGTGGTGGTGACTGCGTATGACGAATATTATTACCGTGACTGATGACCGATGATTCTTTTACTCTTTTTTCTTCGTTTCAGTTTTCGAGGTTGTGCCAGAGGCCGTCGTCGTCACCGCAGCAGCGTTTCCGGCAGGCGCCGGGGCCGAGGACGTTGGATGGACGAGCCGCTCGAGGAGCGCCCGGACCTGCGTCCGCCACCATCCGAATCGCACCCAGTCCTCCTTGAACCACGTGAGGTAGCCGTGCCGGTGCGCGGCTGCCACGAGAAAGGCGAGCAACAGGTGCACCGGGACCTGGCGAACGAATGTGCGCGAGTGAGCGTCGAGTCTCTTGACCTGCGAGTGCGAGTGCGAGTGCGAGTGCAGTCGCCGGTCGAGCACAGAACGTACGCAGCAACCACCGATGCAAACGATCATTGGGGGGACGGACGACGGTTTTGTGCTGTTCGTTCCGTCGCCGAGTTTCCTTCCTTGACCAGAACGCTCGGTCCCTGCACTACCGGAAAATCACGTGTGTTTCTTCTCCCCCGCGATGCTGTCCACCGGGGAACGCCGTATCGTATCCGTATCGACAGAAAGTATGAGGGGTTAACGTTTGGCGGGGCAGTTTGGCTCTGAACAGTTCTCCTCCTCATTCAGACCTCCACACTTTTCGCAGATGCCCAACTGTCGCCGCTGTGAGACGGCCACATAGTCGTCAATCAGCTTGCTCGAAAAGTAGAGCGCGACCAGGCCGAACCCGAACACCAGCCCGGCCGCCTGGTCGAGCGTCCACTCGGGTGCCGAGTCGACGGCAGCTAGCGTGTACAGAAACGCCTCCGCCGACGACGACCGCACCGTCACGGACCGCTCCCGTCTATCACTGAATGCTGCCCAGGGCGCCGTCCTTCTTGCCGGCGTCGACGTCGAGGGTCGCCGAGACGTCGCCGACGTCGACCGCCCGGGCACGGATTTAGAGGAGGAGAGGCTCGTCGGCAGGGCGTTGCATGGCATCTTTGCGGCACGCTCCGGACGCACTGTGGTGTCAAGCGTGTCTTGCAGATGGCAGAAACTGCAATGTGCGTGACTGGAGGATGTACCCGCACGAAGAAAGAGTCTCGAAATTTGTTTTCTCCTCTCAGCGGCACAAATAGCACCGAGAAGCGGTCAGACTGGTACCAGGTAGAGCTCTGGTGTACTGTACGACTACTCCTCGCGCGCTGGATTCTCTCCTTCTCGCGCAGGCCCGCCACACAATGGGGTTCCGACAGGCGAATGCAGCTTGTCTGCAGCCGTGCCTGCGACTGAACCTCCGACTGCAACACCCGTCGCGGCCCTCAAGGAGCCTCGCACACGCGCGCCTCCGCGAGATGGGACTGATGGATACGCTGCGGTCGAGGTCGCACGCACACTCGCAACCGGGAACGTCACCGGGGCCACCGTCGCTTCCCGCGACATCAGCAGCAGCGGCGACCCCAGCCACCCCCGCGACCACCACAGCGACTACCGTACCGGAACACGTCGGTATTATCATGGACGGCAACGGGCGATGGGCGCGGCAACGGGGTGCGATCGCATCGGTCGGCCACAAGGCAGGTATCGAAGCGTTGCAGCGGACCGTCGAGGGGTGTGTGGAGCTTGGAGTCAAGTATCTGAGCGTGTTTGCGCTCAGTACGGAGAATTCCACAAACAGGACGGCGGAAGAGGTCTCGTTCCTGATTCGACTGGTGCGGTCGGTGGTGAACGAACGGTTGGGCAAGCTGCACGAGGAGGGCGTGAGGCTCCGATTCATCGGTAACCTGGAAGGCATCGGCGACTCGGAGCTGCTGGAGGTCATTCGCGACGCCGAGGCACTGACCGCCGCCAACAGCACGCTGACGCTGACCGTCGCGCTCAACTTCTCGGGGACTGACGATATCGTCCGTTCGGCAAAGGCCATTGCGCAACGGGTATTGGACGGTTCGATCAGCGTGGACGATATCGACGCGGCGATGATCTCCGAGCGTCTTTCCATGGGCTATATCGACGCCCAGAGCAGGGCGCCCGACCTGCTCATACGTACGGGAGGCGAGCAGCGGTGGGTATCGAGCTCGACCGACGTGCGCCCGCGCCCCGACTCACTCGCGCTACGTGCTTCGCTCGTTCGCCAGGATCAGCAACTTCTTGCTGTGGGAAGTTGCCTACACGGAGCTGTGGTTCACTGATCTGTATTGGCCGGACTGGGACGTCGATGCGCTGAAGCAGGCCTGCGCAGACTATGGAACTCGGGAGCGGCGCAAGGGTGGGAGGTAGAAGTAACGTAATGGGACTGCCACGTGGCAGTTTTTTGGAAAAGTTGTCAAAACCCGAAGGAGAAAACATGCATTTCTCCACGATACTGAACAACTCGTGCTTGCAGGACGTGCTCAACTCGAAACCCCGGCGTGGAGCGATCACTTTGTCGCACAGCGATACCATCTCTCATGCTTTGGAGACCCTCGCAACCTACCAGCTGTTGTCGGCTCCCATCGTCGTGTACCCCGACGTCGAGGACAACGGGGCGGGTATGGACGTCGACGCCACGCCGACGCTCATCGGGTGGTTGGACCTGCGGGTATGTCTTGACCTCGACCGACGTGCGGTCGGTATCCAGGGTCGCACCCTGACTCTCTCACTCTCGCTACGCGCCTCGCTCGGACCTGAAGGACATCCTGAGTTCGCTCCTTGCCTTCGTCGACTCGAAGAATGCCGAGAAGAACATGCCGACGATGATGCTCTCGCTCATGAGCAGCTTGGAGAAGGTCGGCGCCGAGTTTCTCAACAAACCGCTCGTGTCGGTGAGTTGCTGCGAGGACCGCAAGCTGCTCCCCATCGACGACGCCCCACATACGTCGTTGCTGACTGTTATCAGAAACTGTTTCATCGAACCGGACGTGTCGCACCGAATCGCACTCTACAATGCGCACGGTGAGATCGTCGACGTCGTGAGCCAGCTGGACGTGCTCGCCTTCCTCTACAAGTCGGTCTGCATTGACAAGTCGTCGATGTCGTCGATGTCGTCGATTTCGTCCCTCGACATCGACAGCAGCATGGACAAGTCTCTCGCCGAGCTCGGATTCCTGCAGAAGACCAGACCCGTCGTCAGCGTCAACGCGCACGAGCCAATGCTCCACGCGCTCTCCAAGATGGCGAAGGAAGAGGTGAGCAGCGCCCCCGTCGTCGTCAACTCTGGATCGATCATCGCCAACCTGTCTCTCTCAGACCTTCGGGCGCTGCGCTCCGAGCACTTTGGCGTTCTGGCACTGCCCTGCGCCGAGTACTTGGCGCTCCTCCACCAGACGGCCTACATCGGCTACTCGCGTTCCTCGTCCGAGCACGGCTCGCACCCCTACTTTGCGAGTCAGGGCTCATCCCACGCCCCAAAGCCGGATGACATCCAGGTGTATGCAATCCTCGGCTCGACAAGCCTGCTCGATACCATCCGCACCCTCTGCGAGCACCGCCTCCACCACCTGTATGTCGTCGACGAGAACCCCAACGACGAGACTGCCGGCGCGGTCCGCGTCCAGGCCGTCATCTCCATCACCGACATACTCCAGTTCATCGCTGGCGTCTTCTGAGTCTTCTGAGTATTCTGAACGCTCCCACATATGTTACATACTGAGAACTATCGCCGCAGGATTTTCAGACTGCTCATGAGCGACCGCCCGCTGCTCCTCGACAACAAAAGCTGGTGAACCCAGAACAGACCACCCCCGGCGATCGTCGCCACCCCCACCACGATAATCACCCCCGACTGAAACTGCTCGCGCGGATCCACGACCAACGAGCCGGCCGTCGTCGCCCCCGACGATAGCATATTCAAATACACCCGGACAAACACCCCGTCCTCCGCCATCTCCACCTGCAACGTCTTCGGCTTGAAGCCCTCCGCGGCCACCTCGACGGTATACGTGCCCGGCGCCAGCGGCCTATAAAACGTGCCCGCGGTCGGATCCGTGGTCGTATTCATAAAGCTGGGGTGCACCGTCACACTCGCCGGGATGGGCAGGTTCTGCTTCCCGGCTCCGGCCCCGGCCTTCCTATTATTACTCGACCCGTTCGTATGGATCCCGTAGACGATCCCACTGAACGACCGAACAGACGACCGCAAGATGAACTCCAGCATCGCCGGGAGGTTATCCTCGAACAGTCCGGGCAGCTTGGACTCATCCGGCCACTTGTCCTCGCTCACCTCCAGCGTCAGCTCCATACACCCGGCCACCACATAGTTCCAATCCTGCATCGATCCGTAGATCGGATACCACGCGGCCCCATTCGTTATCCCCTTGGTCTTCGCAAATTCCACATTACTCGGGAGCGACATCTTCCGATGCGCGCTCGCATACCCACTCGCCAGGTCCCGAAACGTCGCATCGTCCGGACTCGGCTGATTACCCGTCGACCTGTCCGGAGAGCCGTCCCACGGGTAATTTGCCACCAACGCCCCTTCGTGAATCGCAAGACTGGAACGGACGAGCGCGTCGCGCGAGTGAGCGAGTGAGCGAGTGAGCGATCGATACGGACATGCCGCCAACCGCCGCACCAACCTACAACCAACACAACCACATACCTCGACACGAACGGCCCCTCCCGCCGTATAAAATCCATAATCATCCTCGTCTCGACCTGATGATTCCCCCGTTCGGGCAACCAATTCGACGACGCCCCCTCGTCAAACCGATCCGGAAAATCCCTGTTCAAATCCACGTCCTTCGAATTCCCCCGCCTCCCCAACGCATACCCGTCCGGATTCACCGTCGGCACCAACCACAGATCCACCTTGGACAGAATCAACGACGCCCGTTCATCCTTCCCGACGTGCCCACACAGCCACTCTGCCAGCCCGAGCGTCAACACCCTCCCTGTCGGCTCGTCCCCGTGCAAATTCCCCACGATCTTCACCTTGGGAAGCCCCTCGTTGTTGTTCTCCTTCCGAAGCCGAACCGCAAACACCTCCACGCCCTCCGTTGACGTCCCCAGCACCTCGATAGAACCATACTTCGCACACGTCGTCGAGACGATCCGCCGCGCCGTGTTGGCAAGATCCAGGTTGGACGAGTACTCGTACGTAAAGGACGAGGACGTCGATTCTGCGCCCCGCGCTATCACCGCAAGCACGGCGAGTACGTACAGCGCGAGTCGTGGCATGATGCGCGCACGCTCATCACAAAAATGCATGTCTTGAATTCAGAGGGATCCCTCTAAAAAACAACTCAACCACTTTATAGTGGTACCGGTACTGAGAGGCCGGTTGAAGTGGACGTCGTCGTCGATCGATCGATTGGGACGAGGACGAATGGGCTCTGCCGGGGGGTGGGCCTCGATTCCGAGCGATCTGCTGACAGAGATTCTCGCCAACCCTCGCTACCTGGGCTCGGACCCCACCGTTGCCCTCACGCTCTCTCACGTGTGTCGAGACTGGCGGGAGGCCATCCTCGGCGACCGATGGGCTCTCGAGAAACTCAAGTACCGGCGGTTAACGCGGAGAGTACCGGCGAATGAGACGGTTCCACCGCTACCGGCCGTCTTCACTGCGTCCCTCGCGCACGGCAACGAATATGCCCACGTCGCAAGGGCGAAATTTCTAGTCAGCTTGGGCCAACAGCACCGCGCCGAGACACACTGGCGGCAAGCGGCCAAGCGGAACCACCCGCTTGGCCTGTTCCACGTGGGGCTGAACAAGTACCAGGAGTGGGGTGACGCCGAAGACGCGTACATTCACCTGAAGCGTGCCTGCAAACAGCTCATGTGTGGTGAGGGATGCGAGGGATGTAGGGGCTGCGAAGGTGAGCGTGAGAGCGCGAGCGACGACGATATCTTGTTGACGAGGGTCGAGCGCACGACGATTCTGAGGCAAGCGTCTTTGATCGTCGGAATCATTATAGCCGATAACGACCTCGAGTTTGAGGGATTTGGAGAGAAGGATTACTCGGGTGCCATCGCGTGGTACGTGCTGATGATGAGATCATTATTGTCGTCGTTGTTGTCGTCGTTGTCGTGCGGTGGCTGCTGCTCACGTGCCTGGCTCGCAATCATCGCGATCATCACGATCATCACGATCATCACGCAGGTTCAAAGTCGCCAAGGAACATGGATGCAACGACGCCGCCAAGATCATGGATTCCATGTACCGAAACGGCCTCTATTAGCTAGGCCTCTACTGAAAGACACCCACAAACCCAAACGCAAACCACAACGCGTCCCCCGACACAAATCCACGCCGCAGATTCAAAGGCTCGAATTCGTCTTGGCATGTTCTTCTCAACCGACGTCCTTCGCAGGGGTAGGACCCCATTGGGCAGGCTCTGGTCTGCTGCCTTCGCCAAGACCCTTCGGCGGAGGCAAGTGAGCTCGATCGATGTCTCAACATCCGTGTACGTCCTTGTATTCTCTCGTTTCCGCACTTGTCGCTGATACGCACGTGTCTGTTCCGTATATTCTGTGTGATACGGCGTGGTTTGGACGTTCGGCCGTTCAGCCGTTTGGACGTTTGGCCGTCTGGCGGGTTGAAGCTGATTTGCGCGATCAGAGATCAGCGTTGATCGTCTGACGCTCACCACGCACCGATTCTTCTCTCTTCGCTTCTTCTCTCGTCAGAGACGCCGTGCTCGACCCGGAGATTCCGCAGGCGCTTCGTCTGCAGGCGATTCTCACGACTGGGATTGTCAAGATCCACGAGAAGAAGGTGAGTTACCTGCACGAGGATGCGCACGGGGCCCTTCAGCGGCTGCACCGGGTGGCCGACGGGGCGGACGGGGCCGATGGTGGCAATGGCGATGGCGATGGTGATGGCGGGGAGGGCAAGGTGGGGGGTGGGAGGAAGCGGAAGAAGGATTCGTCGTCGAGGATTACGCGGGGCAGGCGGGGGGCGAGTGAGGAGGAGCGCGAGGTGCCGGATCTTGGGGGTGGGTTTGGCGACTTTGGGTTGGGCGACGGGGGGACGCTGCTGGGTTTGCAGAGTTTGGAGGATGATGACTACTTCGTGGTGGAGTTTCAGGAGTATGGGGATGAGATGAGCGGATACGGGGACGGGTATGATTATATGATGGACAGTCCGCCCGAGTTCCTCCAGGAGATTCAGGATCGGATTCTTCCGCGGTTGAGCGGTGGGGGCGGAGAGAGCAGCGGAGGTGACGGGTTTGGGTATGAGGACTATGGTGGTGGGTATGAGGACTATGGTGGTGGACATGAGTACGAGTACGAGGACGGTCGTGCGGAATGCCGTCGTCGGGGCCGTCAGGCGCAGATCGTCGTGCGGGAGCGGAAGAGGAAGCGGGCAGCGCAGGTGGACTCGGAGGGTATTGTCGACCCGGGTATGCTGAGTATGAATGCATCGTCGCAGTCGCAGGAGCGGGGGCGGGAGGGACGAGGGCGACAGAGGGGGGATATCGAGGCGTGGTCGTCAGAGGCTGGTCGAGGTGGCGGTGGCGGCGGTGGTGGGTCGCGGCTGGTGACGCTTGCGTCGTTTCCGAGGATGCGAGTCGGTGGGTCGACGGCCGTGAGGGGGTCGATTGAGGCCGCGGCGATGGCGCAGGGGCGGGCTCTTGAGGGTATCTTGAACGCTCTGGTGGTGAATAGGACGACCAAGGCGACGAGAGAGCAGAGGAAGGGTGTGCGGAGGGGGGCTCGCAGGCGCGGCGCCGAGGGCGAGGGCGTGGGCGGCGCGGGCGGCGATCGTGACAATGGGTACGAGATCTACGGCGACCCGAACAACGGCAACAATGGCGTAAACAACGACGAGAAGGGGATGGTCTGGTACGACGGCGCGGAGATAGAGGGCGGGGTGGAGCTGGAGCAGCTTAGGACGGCGCTCCACTTGACGCCGCAGAATACCAATCACTTTGGAGGGTTTGGTCGTCGGTTTGGTGTCGGTCCGGGGGGTACGTCGTCGGCGTCGATGCCGGGCAGCGTCAGGTCGTCCGTCGACTTGAGCAGGGAAGACAGCGGCCTACTGACCAATTCGGTTCAGAAGGATAAGCTGTCCGATCTGCTCCTGGAGAGTCAGTACGAGCTGGAAGGAGGCAGGCGTTCCGGTCGTCGTGGCGGTCATGGCGACCCATCGTGGAACCACATCGACCACTTTAGGCTCCAGGAGACGAATCCATCAGAGCCTCAGGATCCGTTCGACGCGCTGGCATACGACGCCGGGTCGCACACCCTCGATATCCTCACCAAGGCCAGGCTGTGCTGCCGCAGCTGGGGCGGCGGTCTTGGCGACTTTGGTGATGGCCACTTTGACGGACTCGACCCCGACATCATGTCTCTGGAGGACATCACCAACCATCTCAGCAGGCAGGAGGCCGCCAAGATGTTCCACCACGTCCTCGTCGGCGTCACCGCGGGTATCATCAACGCCACCCAGTCGGCCGCCTACGCGCCCGTCCTCATCCACTTCAAGCAGTAGTAGAAGCCGTATCAGTATCAGTATCAGCAGTATCAGCAGTATCAGTAGTATTCCAGAATGTAAGTAAACACGCTTCGCTCACCACCACCACCACCACCACCACTTCCATCACTCGTCGTCGTCCTCAAACGTCAGCACGGTCCTGAGACACTTTCCCCCGTGCAACAACGCAAACGCCTCGTTGATCTCCGCAAACTTCATCCGATGCGTGATATACTCATCCAGCCTGGTCTCCCCCCGCATGTACTTCTCCACCAGCCCCGGCACATCCTTCCGGCTCTTGTACCCCCCAAACGCCGTCCCCTTCCACACCCGACCGGTCACCAACTGAAACGGCCTCGTCGCAATCTCCTGCCCCGACGCCGCCACCCCAATCACACAGCTCTCCCCCCACCCCCGATGCGCACACTCCAACGCCGCCCGCATCACCTCCACATTCCCGATACACTCAAACGTGTAATCAATCCCCCAACCCCCCGGACTCTGCTCCACCAGCACGTCCTGAATCTTCCTCCCCTCGAAATCCTTCGGATTCAGGCAATCCGTCGCCCCCCACCGCCTCGCCGCCTCGAACTTCTCCGGGTTGACATCCACCGCAAAGATCCTCCCCGCCCCGGCGTCCTTCGCCGCCTCAATCACCGCCAGCCCCACCGCTCCGATCCCAAACACCGCCACCGACGCCCCCGGATGCTCCTGCACCTTGCACGTATTATACACAGCCCCCCAGCCCGTACTCACCCCACACCCCAACAGGCAGATGTTCTCCAGCGGCGCCTCCCTATTCTCCACCTTGGCCACCGACTCCTCGTGCAGCACCGTATACTCACTAAACGTACTCGTACCCATGAAATGATAGATCGGCTTATCCCCCTCCACCGTATGAAACCGAACCCCACCATCATGCCTCATCACCCCCTTGCCCGTGTGCGCCCGCACAGACACGCACAGGTTCGACTTCGGATGCTTGCAAAACGCACACTCCCCACAGTACGCCTGATAACACGGAATCACATGATCCCCAGGAGCCACAGACGTCACCCCCTCGCCCACAGACTCGACGATGCCAGCAGCCTCGTGGCCAAGAATACACGGAAACAGACCTTCCGGATCGAGTCCGTCCAGCGTGTACGCGTCCGTATGACACAGCGCCGTCGCGACAATCTTAATACGCACTTCACCAGGACCCGGAGGTGAGACGCGGACCCGGGTCACGTCGAGGGGCTGGTTGGGGCCCCAGGCGATGGCAGCCCGACAGATGATTGGCTTCGAGGCGGTTGAAGACGACATCGATCGGTGTTGTTGGATGGATGACGAACGAGCGACGATGACTCGATGGTTGGATGGATCGGTGGATCGGTGGATCGGTGGGCAGGCGTGGGTTGTAGACTCGCTTTTTGGTCTGCAATGAAGCCAGTCTTCTCTGGCATTAATCGCATAGAAATACTCGTTTCTACGCGCCTCCAACCTCGGGGCACCCCATCGACGCTCTGATCGACTGCTCCACCGCGCGTGGTCATCCATAACGAACAAGCCGCCACGCATTCGGCCGATTTCCAATGGCACTGGTGGTCCCTTCGCATGCCGATTACCAGCTCTTCACGCTGCTCCAGTCCTATTCTGGCTGTCCTCTGGTCTCTCTCGATGTGAACGCGTCTGTCTCAGCGCCGGAGCTTCGCATCGGGGAATCGAACGAAGCGGACGGAAACGTGATTCGGGGTCGCGCCGCGGCGCTCCGGTACCTGGCGTCGCAGTCGCCTCGGGCGGAGCAGTTGTTGGGTGGGACGAATGAGGCGCGGTGTAAAATTGCGGAGATCTTGAGTCTGGCGGGGCGTGGGATCTGGGCGGGGCGGGTGTTGGATGGGGACGTGGCGGCGTTGGACGGGTGGTTGGCGGGGAGGACGTATGTGGCCGGTGTGGAGTTGAGTGTGGCGGATTTGGTCTTGTTTGTGGGATTGAGTGGGGTGGTGGGGTCGTTTCCGGTGGCGCAGCATGGGCACTTTTGTAATGTGCTGAGGTGGTATGAGAATGTGTGGTATTTGGTGGGGGGCGAGGCGGAGGGGTTTGTGGACGTGGCCAGGGTCGTGAGGAAGCCGGGGCTGGTGATGGTCGGCCAGGGTGGTGAGGTGAAGGGACAGAAGAAGGGACAGAAGAAGGGCGAGAAGGGCGAGAAGGGCGAGAAGGAGAAAGAAGGTGGGAACGCCAAGGAGGCCAAGAAGAAGGAGAAGGACGGTGGGAACGCCAAGGAGGCCAAGGAGGCCAAGGAGGAGGCCAAGACCAAAAAGAAGGCCGCCGACGGGCCGAAAAAGCCCCCGAAGAAGACGGATATGCCGAAGGAAGATCCGACGGTGGATTACCTTGACATCCGAGTGGGGAAGATTGTGGAGGTGGGTCCACACCCGGACGCCGACAGTCTCTACGTGGAGAAGATCGACCTGGGGGAGGCCGAGCCGCGCACGGTCGTCTCCGGCTTGCGAAAGTTTGTTTCCGAGGCTGATATGCTGAACAGGACGGTCGCGGTGGTGTGCAACCTGAAGCCGGCCAAGATGCGGGGGATTCTGTCGACGGGGATGGTGCTGTGTGCTTCGAACGAGGATCACACGGCGGTCGATCCGATATTGATTCCCGAGGGGTCGACCGTCGGGTCGAGGATCATGGTGGAGGGGTACGGTCGGGAGGCCGAGGAGCAGATTAACCCGAAGAAGAAGATCTTTGAGCGCGTTGCGCCCGACATGCGCGTCGGCGGAGGTACGTGTGTGTGACCCGGCTGAGTTTTCGTTGTTGCCCCCGCGTTCGTTGTTGCCCCCGCCAGTCGATGATTCGAAACATTCCATGCTAAAGATGACCGCGATGGATGAATTCGCTACAACCAAGATCTGTTATGAGGCTGTTGTGGGGTGTCGTTGTGTTGTCGCTGTCATCGTCGGGGGCGGGCTGATGCTGATGCTCGTCCCGCTCGTTTCTCCCGTACCTCTCCTCTCCTTTCCTCTCCCACGCTCAACACGCTCATCACGCGCAATACGCTCGTACCACCACGACTTGCAGACGGCGTGTGCGGCTACAAGGGCGTCGCCTTCAAGACCGACGCCGGCGTAGTCACCGCCACCATCCCCAACGCCTCCATCGCCTAATGATCGCCTAATGATCGCCTAATGACCAAGTCATCGATTTACAGCTTGTGTAATCCGATCAAGAACACCTCTTTGCTCTCGCTCCGCGTGGCCTTTGGCCGGTGGTGCTTGACCGTCTTGTAGTGCGTCTTGAGCTCCCGGGCAAACTCCTCAATGCCCGCACCCTGCAAGATCTTCATGACCAGACTCCCACCCGGCTTGACCAGCGTATACCCTTCCTCCTCGTACAGACTGATCTCGAACGCGGTCCTCGCCAGCTCCAGCGACTTGGCGCTATCAATCACGCTGTTGCCGTGCGTCCAGTGGCACATATCTGAATCAAACGACGACGAGGAGGACGAGGAGGAGGAGGACGACGATCACGACGACGATTGATAGAGTGAGATTGTGAGAGCGTACGAGAGAGCGGGAAACCAGGCACCAGAAAACAACACCCGACGACGCACCGCTCAAAACCACGTCCAGACCCCTGGCCGCGTACGACTTCCACACCGTCCCATCCACCTCCCTCGCATCCCCATGCAACACCTTCACCCGATCATCCGTATACCGCCCCGGCACAGTCGTCTCCTGAATATCGATACCCAGCACCAGCCCCCCCTTGCTCCGCGGCCCAATCGCCTGACACGCCACCTGCAACCAGGCCCCCGGGTGACACCCAAGATCCAGCACGTACCCCCCCGGCGGAATAATCGCATGCTTCTGTTGAATTTCCAAGAGCTTATACGCAGAACGCGCCACGTACCCCTCCGTCTTTGACCGCTGCGAGTACGGATCGTTCAGGTTCCTGCCGCTCCGCGTCAGTTTCTTCTGAAAGCTGTTCGGAGCCCGACCGGATGGACGCGATGGACGCGATGGCCGCGACGCCGAACCGCCACCGGACGACCGCTGCCTCTGCTGTCTCTGCTGTCTCTGCTGACCGCCGCCCCCGCCCCCGCCCCCGCCAGC
>Ga0181582_10000125_pt1 | contig 45511 bp, 29 predicted proteins | sample 071ome_32_FD_132438 | JGI IMG/M metagenome (GOLD analysis project Ga0181582, IMG submission 132438) | Coastal salt marsh microbial communities from the Groves Creek Marsh, Skidaway Island, Georgia - 071405AT metaG (megahit assembly) | ecosystem: Environmental > Aquatic > Marine > Intertidal...
CCCCCCCTCCCGGCCCCGCGGCAGCGGCCCGCGCCGAGCCCTCCGCCCCCCCCGCTGCCGCCCGCCGCAGACCCAGATCCGGGCGTGGGTGGCCCGGAGCCGGTACCTCCGGATGCAGGCGGGCGCGTCGATGATCCAGCGCGCCTTCCGGCGGCACGTGAAGCGCCGCTTCTTCCTCCGCGGGTACGTCGCGCGCATGGCGGGGCGGATCCAGCGGGCCTGGCGGGCGCACGCGGACCGGCGGGTTTTCCGCTTCTACCGCGACACGATCCTGGCCAAGGAGCGGCTGGACCCGGTGCAGGTGATGAGGTGCATCAACCCGCGGGAGGCGTCGCTGATGGACGCGGGGTCCGGGGCGGTGGTGCGGTTCCGCCTCGGGGGCGCCACCTTCCCCCCCTTCATCTTCTACAAGGTGTTCACCCGCAAGGCGGTGGTCGACGTCAACGCCTTCGCGCCGCGGGACTACGCGCGGGAGGAGGACGGGGAGGGCCGGGCCCGGGCGGCGGCGTACCAGCGCGTGAAGCACGAGGCGACCAACCCGGGGGACCTGGCGGGGGAGGCGGCCTACTACACGCGCGCCCCGGGGGACGCCGGGGCGGGGGCGGGGGCGGGGGCCGCCGCGCCGGGAGCGGGCGGCGCGCTCGCCGGCCCCGCGCACGCGGTGGCGGCGGCGGGCGAGCGCGGCCGCGCCGCGACGGACGCGTTCGCCATCGACGAGGTCCTGGTGGAGTTCATCAAGCCGGACGGCGGGGTCGGCCGCCGGCCCGCGCTCGGCTGGTACCTGAGGGACGACCGGAACGGGTGGCGGCCCGTGGCGGACCGGGCCGTGGTGCTGGACGACCCGGGCGAGTCCCTCCGCGCGGCCCGGCGGGCCTTCGTCCCCGTCCCGACCCTGCGCCGGGAGGAGCGCCTCCGCCGGAACAAGGCGCGGAAGAGGGCCTGGCTGGCGCGGATGTACGGCCTCCTGGGGGCCGAGGGCCCGGGGGGCGGGGGGCCCGGGTCGGCCGGGTCGGCCGCGCCCCCGGCGGCCGAGCGGGCGTGGGGGTACCTCGAGGGGGTGGGGGACGCGGCCGAGGGGGCCCTCCTGGCGCTCGGCCTCGGGGCCCCGCGGGGGCTGGGGACGCTGGCGGAGGAGGGGGAGGAGGTGGGGGAGGGGGAGCGGCGGGCGGCGCTGGCGGCGCGGATCGAGGGCCACGTCGGCGCGCGGCTCGCGGGCGCGGACCTGGACGACATGCTGGCGGGCGGGGACGCCGACCTCCTCAAGTGGAGCGAGGCGCTCGACTTCGACCGCTACGTGAGCGGGTGGGAGGGGCTCAGCGCGACGGGCGCCGCGGAGGAGTGGCTCGTGGAGGCGCGGACGGCCCGGGCCCCCACCGGCGGGGCCTTCGACGGGCCGGAGGTGCGGGTGGACGTCCCCGCGGCGCTCGACGCGGCGCAGGGGGCCCGGCGGCGCTTCGTGGGGCAGCGGGGGGTGCGGCACGGCCTGCACCTCGTGCGGGAGGAGGTGGTGCGGTCCGCGCTCGAGAGGGCCGGGGGGGACCTCACGGCGCGGCTGGGCGAGCTCGAGGGGCAGAGGCCCACGGAGGGGGCGCCCGGGTGGGCGGGGGAGGGGGCGCCCGGGTGGGCGGGGGAGGGGGCGCCCGGGTGGGCGGGGGAGGGGGCGCCCCCGGGCGGGGGAGGCGGGTGGGCACAGGTGGACGAGTACCCGGACCTCACGCTGCGGGGAACGCCGGGGCCGGGGAGGTCGCCGGGGGGGGGGCGGAGGACCCCGCCGGCGGCCCGCGGCCCTGGCGCCCCCCCCGCGGACGGCCCTGCGGCCCTCGAGCGGTGGCACCCCAGTCGGGGACAGCCCCACCTGGGGGCGACGGGCGGGCGCCCGGCGCCGCGGGGCGGGGCCGGCGGCTGGTCGCCCGGCCCGGGGGCCAGGGCCCACAGCCCGGGCAGGTGGGCCCCGGCGGCGGGCAGCCCTCCCGGGCGGGGCGCGGAGCCCCGGTGGGAGGTGGGGCGGGACGACGGGGTGTCGGGGGGCGGGGTGCCCGTTTCGCTGGACGAGCTGTGGGGCTCGGAGGCGTCCCGGGGGAGCTCGCGCGCCAGCGAGGCGGCCGCCGGGCCCCCCCGGGGGAGGATTGGGGCCGCGCCGCTGTTCAGCGCGGTGGGGGGGGTGGCGGCGGAGGTGCAGTACCACCGCATGGAGACGCGGCGGATGGAGGACATGCCCGGGGTGGGCGTGGGGGACGGGGACGAGGGCGGGGACGGGGGGGAGGAGTGGGACCCCACGGCGGCGTGGCGGCGGTCCGCGAGGGGCACGATGCTGACGGTGGCCGCCTTCAAGGAGCGCAAGACGCCGGGGGTAGCCCCCGACCTCCGGAACGCCCCCGAGGCCAGTCGCCAGGCGCGCAAGATCGTGGACGGCGAGGGGGACGCGTCGCAGCCCCGCCACTTGGCCGGGGAGGGCTCCGCGGACAGCGAGCTCAGCTTCGCCGACAGGGGTCGCCCCGCGACCCCGGAGCTCGCTGCGGGGGAGGGGTCGTCGGCGTCACTCAGCGGAGGCGCGAGGTGGGTCCCGCCCCCCGGAAAGCGGGGGGCGGCGGGGGAGCGCAGCGTGGCGAGCGAGCGGCCGCAGGGATTCCCGCCCGGGGGGGCCGACCCGGCGCGGGGGGAGCAGGTCCCGCTGGGGGGGTGGGAGAGGAACGAGGACGCGGGCCTGTCGTCCTCGCTGATGGCCGCGTAGTACCCCGTCCCCCGTGGGCGTTGAATGAGCCGGCGGCGCGGGGGGTGGGCGTCCGGGCCGGACGGGCTGCGGCCCAGGAGCGGAGAGAGCTCTCAGGCCCAGGCCCAGGGGCGGAGAGGGCTCAGGCACTTCAGAACAGCGACTTGCTGGGGACCGAGAAGGACATGCCGCGGCCCGGCTTGCCGCACTCGTACGTGCATTGCCGCGAGCACGCCCGGAGGACCTTGCCCACGGCCCGCTCGTCGAGCTCGAACCCGGTCCGGAGGAATGCCTCCTCGTTGTACTTCCGAAGCGTCTGCGTGCATGCGCCCAGGCACGACGACTCGCAGGCGGGCTTGAGCTCCGAGCCGACGGACACGGCGCACGTGCCGTTGCTCCCCTCCCCGACCCGCTCCCCCATAGGCAGCGCGTTGTACTGCGGGGTCTCGTCGGCCTGCAGCACGGTGCTCGTGCAAGTCTGCACAGTGAACCCCCGCCGACGCGAGACGATCTTCTCCCCGTCCAGCTCCTCGATCAGGAACTTCTTGAAGTTGGACCCGAGCACCGTGAAGGGCTCGATGGGGTCCCTGTCGCTACCCCCGAAGAGCCCCGCCAGGTCCCCGACGGGCGCGTTGCGGCCGGGCGCGGGGCACGTCGCTGCGGGCTCGGGCAGCAGTGGGGTAGGTCAGCAGGGGGCGGGGTCCAGGGTGGCCGCCCATCGCGCCGCGGGGGCAGGGGGTGGTGGTCACCTGGGAAGCTCTTACCTGCGGCCATCGTCCCATCAGCCAGGGACGGCGGCGTCGCCGCCAGCCCGATCCCGACGCAGGTCGCGAGGAGAAGGGGCACGACCGAAGAAGCCCTGGCCTCAGACCTCCCCCCCCAGGCCTCACAGCGGACACACGAGGGGCGCGATAGCAAAGCAGTGGGGCCCTGCCGATGTCCCGCGGCATCACAAAGCGCACCAGCCCCGTGAAACCCCCTCATCTTAACCGCACCTAGCATCGCAGCGCAACAAGCTGGCAGACCCCACGTTGCCTGGCTGGTTCGACTTCAGAGGCGCAGCAGAGATTCAGGGGCGATTTCAGGGACGAGAGGAGGGAACGTGTATGAGATCATCCGATGGGCGGGACTGCCGCAGCGCAACCGCCGCAGAACGCCTTCAGCACGGCGCGGGCGACAGGCTCCTTCAGCATGGACAACAGTCCTCGCGCCCCCACGACTGTCAGGGAGCCCTAGAAACCGGCCCTCTTCCTCACCCACCCAAGTACGCCACCGAGTAGAGAACCACCCTGCTCGTGCGGGTGCTCGCCCCCGGGGGCCCCGGCCCGCGTGTCCTCCTCCATCTCAGCGTCGGGCGACTTCCCCAGCTCGGGTCCCGCAGTGGCCCTCCTGGCCCGCCTCTTACCCCAGCCCGCCTCGTCCTTGCCGGAGGGCTCGTCCCGATTGACCGCGTTCTTCCGGGGCTTGGTCGCTGCGGGCGTCTTGCTTCCCGGCGCCTTAGCCTTGCCCACCCCCCCTTTCCCCTTGGGCGCTGGCCCACCCTCCTTCCCCGGCATTTGCCCGGCCGCCCTCCCTGTCGCCTCGCGCTTCAGCTGCGCCGCCTTGCCCCGGTGCTTCCAGGGGTTAGGCCCGCTGCGGGACGCAAAGCTGATCGTCTGATCGTGGTCGATCACCTCCTCTGGGGTCTTGGGTCTGCGGATCCCAGCAGCCTGCCGGGCCGACTTCCTCGTCCCAGTCGGGCTGGGCACGTCGGCATTGGCCCCCTTGCTCGCCGGCGACGGCTCCATTGCCGGCGTCGCCGGGGCCGCCCTCACGCCGGCGCCCCTGCGCTTGTCGATGCCTCCGCCCCTCACCCCCACCGCCGGCGACCTCGCCTCGGGCCTCTTGCCGGACGGCTTCTTCTCCCTCGTCCTTTGCGTCTTTGGGGCGGGGGTCTTCCTTGCCGGGGTCTTCTTCTCCGTCGTTCGCGGCGTCTCCGGGGCCGGGGTCTCCTTCCTTGCCTTGGCGGGCGCAGGCTCGCTACCCCGGGCAGGGCTGGGCTCCTCCCCGTGGTAGACGCATGCGCCGGCCCGGGGCGAGTTGGCAAGGACCGAGGAGGGGGCGCCCGCCGGGCGGTGCCGGCTGCAGAAGAAGTCCTGGGCGCCCAGAGACTCGATTCCGTCGGCGGAGGAGAGAGCGTGCGTGGCGAGGGACGCCCCCCGCGGGCAGACACCGCAGGGGATGGCTGGAACCTCGTTGCGGACGACGAGGAGGATGCCCGACTGGGACTGCTCGACAGCCTCGTACCAGACAGGGCTGATCTTCTTTCGCCCCCCCACCAGGACCATGGAGACGGTAGCGGGGAGATCGCCACCGGCTTCGTCCTGGTAAGTGCCGTACTGGTAGAAGAGCACCTCGTTGCGGTACTGGAACCGCTTGAACAGGGTCGTGTTGCCGCCCTTGGTCTTGGGGGTGTGCTCCTCCCGCCGCGCCCGCTTCCGGCCCTCCCGCTCGTCGTCGATGCGGGGGAAGCACACCACGGGGGCCTGGAACGCTGAGTGCCCCGCGGGGGCCGAGAACTCGGGCGGCGCGCCGGCCTCCGGGTCGTGGATGCCGAAGACGCTCTCGTGGTTGCAGCAGGGCTCCATCCAGACGCTGCGGAGGACCCGGTCGAGGTCGGCAATGGTCGCCCGGGGGCCACAGAGCATCGACAGGCGCATCACCCCCTGGAACGACTGCGCCTGGAGCTCGAGCACCTGCCTACCGTCCTTCGACCCGCGGGGCCCGAAGCATGCCTGCACGTGCTGGTCGTGCTCGCTCCGGGGGAAGGGCTCGTTGCACCCCTGCGACCAGGGCAAGTGGCTTTGGATGAGCCGTCCCGGCCGACTCATCCAGGATAGATTCGACCCCCATGGCATTCTTCGTGGAGGACGTGTATTTTGAACAAGGCGACGCGGTCCCATTATATTCAGCCGAGGCGGTTCCGGGTGCACAAGTCGCTCCCGGGTGCAAGGACAGCCACGGCATCTGAGGCGGGGTTTCGGCGCGTTCAAGTGACGAACTTACGTAGCAGATGTACTTCGGCATCGGAAACCACTCTTCCGCATCCCCACTTGCATCGGCGGACCCCCCTGACGACATCTCAGGGCTGGAGGATCCACCGATCCTCCTTCTTGGAAGCAACCTTGAGCGGGAAGACCCAGTGCGCACGTTCGGGCAGCTACAGGGGCACTTCGTGACCTCCAGAAAGGCAGGATTAAGACACCGCGAGCGAACAACCGGTCGAATGCGCCATTGATGGGCCATCCGTCGCTACCGGCGGGCCAGCCTGGCGCCTGAGGCGGGCGGTGTCGCAAGGACAGACCGAGATTTTTTTTGTCGCGGGTCTCTGGAACTCGGGGTGTGCGTGCCTTCCCCCCCGTCAGGGAGAAGGGATGATCGTCCCGTGCCAATCACTGCCCACCCCGTGTTACTTCCTGGAGCAACGCCTGGGCACGTCCTTGGGTCCCCAACCAACCCTGCGAGAGCACGCCCCGGCCGTGGCCAGCGACAGAACAGTCGGCAGGTCAAACATGGGGGCAAAAGAGGGCGGCAAGAAGCGGACACTTCAATCTAGCCCGACGCGCAACCCGAAGCGCGGGAAGAATGACGGCAAACCCGTCGCTGTGTCCTCGGAGAGCGACCAGGTCAGGTGCGTGTGAACCTGCCCGTGAGGGCACATACTAGAGCAAAACAGGGACCAACGAGGCGGCGACGCGCCGTGCGATTATGCGCAACAGTGTCATCGACTTTCCGCTCCCCGAAGGTTCGCAGGTACAAGGGTTTCTCGTTGGGGAATGGCGTGGTCGTTCCAGAGATCGAGAGGGACAGCCCCGAACTGGAGCCCGCTGCGTTCTGGGAAAAGTACGTCCGGGCCAGGCGCCCGGTGGTCATCCGCGGCGGGATCTCTGACGAATCCTTCACGGCACCGGCCAAGTGGGACCCCGCGTACCTGGTCAAGCGGGCAGGTCAGGTCAAGGTCCTCGTCGAGGAGCGGGTGGCGGCTGCCCCTGCTGCACCAGGCTGCGCGGCCCCCCCTCCCCTCCAGACGCCGTTCGGGCGGGGCGTGCGGGTGTGCAGGACCTTCGCGGAGGTTATCAAGGCGGCGGCGGCCGGCGATGACCGGCACTACCTGACGGCCCAGCGCAAGGCGGGCACAGTGGTGGCCCCGCCGCTGGCAGGGGCCCTGGAGAGGGACCTGCCAAGGGTGCCCGCGGCGATGGGGGCGCTGGAGCCCGAGAGCGTCAGTTTGTGGGTCGGCGCGAGCAAAGACGGGACGTCGAGTGGCCTGCACCACGACTTCCACGACAACCTGTACGTACTGCTCCGGGGCCGGAAGCGGTTCCGCCTGTTCTCCCCGGACGCCGCCCCGGCGATGGGGACGTACGGCCACGTGAGATCGGTGGCGGAGAACGGGGTGGTCGAGTACACCCCCCGGGACCTCGCCAGGCTTCCTGCGGGCGACGATGACGAGTCCGTCCCCGATGACGTGAGCGACGACGACGACGACGGGGGCTTCGTGTTCGGGGACGATGAAGCTTCGGACCTCGAGTTTTCCGACGGCCACGATGACTTTGACGAGCTGTTCGGGGAGGGGCTCTTGGACGACGGGGAGGGGGGTGGGCGGGAGATTGGCGGGGAGGAAGTTGACAGGTCGGATATGGAGGCGAAAGACTGCGCGATCGGCCAGAGAGTAACGGACGTCTCCCTGCCTGACCACTTCAGCTCGGCGAGCCTGGCCGGGGTCGACGGCGCCGACGCCGGGGCGTGGGAGCGCGCGACAAAGGGGTGCGCCGGCTTCCCCGGGCCGGAGCGGAGCACGCGGGTGGAGGTCTGTGCCGGCGACGCCCTGTACCTGCCTGCCGGGTGGTTCCACGAGGTCGAGTCCTACGGGGCGGCCCGGGGGGACGGGGCCGGGATGCACCTGGCGGTGAACTGGTGGTTCTTCCCCCCGACGAACCTCGGGGGCGGGTGGAGGAAGCCGTACAAAGGCAAGCGCCCAAAGGTCGAGTGAAGCGATAGAGTCGGCGAGGCCCGTGTCGGGCGCTGGGTCGGGGCCAGCAGGCGGCTGTGGCTTGGGAGGCGGGGCGGGAGACTGGCAGTCAAGAGGGACGCGTGTCACACGGTGTGGGCCACCGAGGCGACGGGCTGAAGACGCCAGCGCAGGCCCGTCGCTGATGCAGAATAGTTCCAGATCCCAGTGTACCAAAGGATCTTAATCACCACGAGCCACACCGGGAGAATTCCGCCGCGACACTTGTTGAAGTCGTTCCGCCCATTTTGTCTTCTGTCGCGAGTGCAGAAGGAGAGTAGCGATGCAGGGCGGGCAGGTCGGGCCTCTCCAGATCGCTGGTGAGCGCCAGCATGGTATGGACGTGCGCACCCAGAACGTGACGGCGGTTTCTTCCATCGCGAACATCGTGAAGACTTCTCTTGGGCCCGTGGGTCTCGACAAGGTGAGCGTGTGTGGGGAATCTTGCGATCCAGAGCGATCATGACCGCAAAAATCTACCGCCCTCCAATCACTAGACGGCCCACGCTGGCGTGTAGACCCCCCCGGTGGGCCCATCATTCTTTGGCATGGTGGTCCCGTTTAGGATCCGATTTCGCGATGCCAGGCGATCTCAGCCGGTCCTATCCAGCCCAAACCCGGTCCTTTTCCGAGCATGGTGTCCGATGATGGCATATGCCGTATCGGAAATGCTCCCTGCGGTCGGCAGGGATCGGGGAAACAAAAATGGCCCCGCCCGAGTTGAGTGTGAGCCCGGCCGGCGACCTGATGCACCAATAATGCCGCCATTTCGGGGGCGCCGCGCTCGTTTTTTTAATATTTACCACCACCAGGGTGTGGTACACTCGAGGGGGAGCGCTGGCGCGGCCTCGCGATCGCCCCCCAGGAGGGGCCGCGGAGTCGTTATTTCTCCCGCCCCCCCCCTCGTGGTTTCGTTGTGTATGCGGAGGCGCTGTTCTCCCTCAGTGTCAATCGAAGCGGAGTCGCCGCTTCCGAGGCTTGGCAGAGAGATCGTCGACTACGCGAGTCGTGCGGGCCTTCCCACCAAAATCGCCCCCCCAAGGTTTCAGAGACCAAGAGCGGGCTCGGCCCCCTCCTTCATCAGCGTCGGGACACCGCTTACCTGGACCGTCCCTCCCGCGCCGCAGATGCTCGTCGACGACATCGGCGACGTGACAATCACGAACGACGGGGCGACCATTCTGAGCCTCCTCGAGGTGCAGCACCCGGCAGCCAAGATCCTCGTGGAGCTTGCGGACCAGCAGGACAAGGCTGTGGGCGACGGCACGACGTCCGTTGTGGTGGCCGCCGCGGAGCTCCTCAAGAAGGGCAACGAGCTCGTCAGGCAGAAGATCCACCCAACGTCAATCATTGCCGGGTACCGCATGGCCATGAGGGAGGCAGTCAAGTACATCCAGAACGAGCTCTCCATCCCCGTGGACAGCCTTGGCCAGGAGACGCTGATCAACTGCGCCAAGACGTCCATGTCGAGCAAGATCGTGGGGAATGACTCGGAGTTCTTCTCCAAGATGGTCGTGGAGGCCATCTCCGCGGTGCGCAGGGAGGACCCCTTCACCCAGGAGGCCACGTACCCGGTCAAGGCCGTCAACGTGCTCAAGGCCCACGGCCGCTCTGCCAAGGAGTCCAAGCTCCTCCACGGGTACGCCCTCAACATGGGCCGCGCAGCCCAGGGTATGCCCAAGCGCGTGGTCGGCGCCAAGATTGCCTGCCTCGACATGGACCTGCGGAAGGCCAAGATGCAGATGGGGATCCAGGTCCTCGTGACCGACCCCAAGGAGCTCGAGGCGATCCGGGCCCGGGAGGCCGACATCACGAAGGAGCGCATCATGAAGGTCCTGGACGCCGGGGCCAACGTGGTGCTGACGTCCAAGGGGATCGACGACCTCGCCCTCAAGTACTTCGTCGAGGCTGGGGTCATCGCGTGCCGCCGCGTCGACAAGGCTGACCTGCGGAGGATCGCCAGCTCCACCGGGGCCACCGTCGTGTCGAGCCTGGCCGACATGGAGGGCAACGAGACGTTCGACCCCTCCTGCCTGGGGGAGGCCGAGGAGGTGGCTGAAGAGCGTGTCGCGGATGACGACATGGTCATGGTGAAGGGGAGCAAGAACTCCAAGTCCGTTACGCTCCTCCTCCGCGGCGCCAACGACTACATGCTCGACGAGATGGATCGGTCCCTCCACGACGCTCTGTGCATCGTCAAGCGGGTGCTTGAGTCCGGGACGGTGGTCCCCGGGGGCGGGGCGGTGGAGGCTGCGCTCAGCATCTACCTGGAGAACCTGGCCACGACCCTCGGGAGCCGGGAGCAGCTGGCCATCGCCGAGTTCGCTGACGCGCTCCTGGTCATCCCCAAGACGCTCGCCGTGAACGCCGCCAAGGACGCCACGGAGCTGGTGGCCAAGCTCAGGGCCTACCACTACACGTCGCAGGTCAAGGACGAGCAGAAGCGCAAGCCGCAGCTTGCCCACTTCGGCCTGGACCTCGTTAACGGGGAGGTGCGCAACAACGTCAAGGCTGGGGTGCTCGAGCCTGCCATGAGCAAGGTTAACATGCTTCGCTTTGCTACTGAGGCCGCCATCACCATCCTCCGCATCGACGACATGATCAAGCTGGAGGCTCCCCAGGAGGAGTGATTCGGTGGGGGTCCCGGTGGGCAGTGGTCAGCGTCTGTCCGTGGGGCGGGAGATGGAGGCTGCCCAGTTTGAACTTCCAGCAGCTTCATCGCTCGCCCGGGAGCCAGAGCAGCGGTCGCGCGTGGTCCATCGAGCGGGCCACCGTGGGGAACTCTGCGGTGCTCACGCTAACACAACCGACGGAAGGGCCCGGCACAGACCAAGATACTGTGGCGAGGAGCTGCCGGCCTGGGCCGCGGCTGAGCGAGTACGCGGTGACTTTTCCGCCTAGACTGGGGCTGCTGAGGAGCAGGTATCTCCCCACGAACTGTAGCCCCGACACTTTACCCAGGCACAGCCCCATGTCGAGAGTGCACCCCTGCTGGTACCCCATCGGGCAGCAGCTGGGCGACGGGGCTGCTTTCCCCCTTGGCCTACTCCCCGAGGCGTCGCTCTCTGGCTCCCCGAGGCGGCTCCTCAGCGATCCCTCGACACTCGACGCTGCGCTCGACCCACCCCCTCCCCATGCGCCCACGCTACCGACAGATGCAGTAGCAGACCGGCGCGCTGAGGAGCCGCGCTCGCTGATGGGTATGCCGCCCACAGCAGGGCCGTCCACGCTGTCGCGGTAGGTCCTTTCTCCGTGCTCGTTGCGCACCCAGGACTTCGAGCATGCTCCTGGCGACGTATCGAACCCCGCCCATGGCGCTTCGGCCCAACGGACCGCCCCGGCCACGCTGGCCGAGGGGGCCTCGAAGTCGCCTGGGTGCCAGACGGGCCTCTCCCACACCTTGACGACGCCCGTGTACAGCCCCACGGCTAAGCGGATCCCGTCCCTGCTGAGGGCCAGGCTCGCCGGTTGGTCCTTTCCCTCCCGTCCCGCTGGCACCACGTGCAGAAGCGTTAGCTGCCCCCAAGGTGCGTCAACATCAGAAGTGGCGCTCTGGTCTCCTTGTTCCAGTGCCGGCAGACAGTCCCACACGTGCACGTCGGACCCCATCGTGCACCCGACGAAGCGCCCCTCGGGGCTCGACGCCATGCACCACGCCACACTCTGCCCACGCTCACAGAGGACACACTGCCACTGCGCTGTTCCCGGCCCGCGCCCGCAGGAAGACTGCTCGGGCGGGGTCGAGGAGAACGCCGTCGACATGTCTTCACGTGGGCTCGAGGCTTTGTGCCTTTGCCGCCAGTGACGCATCATCCACACGCGGACGTTCCCCGCAGCGTCTCCAGCGCCCACGAACAGGGCGTCGTGGAACTCCCAAACGGCCACGCTCTGGACGCACTCGGTCATCTGCTGGTCGAAGACGGGCCGCTGTCGGAGGGCATTGGGCATCCACACGGAGACCCTGCCATCCCAAGAGCCCCCGACGACGACACACGGCGCGTCCCGCTCTCCCAGGCAAGCCACCACTGCCGTGGACGCCGTCTGCTTAGACAGCTTTGCCCACTGCGCCCCGTCCTTGCCGTCGAAGCATATGATCTCCCCGTTGAAGACAGTGCCCACCACGAGACCGCCCGTCGGGGAGCACACAACCCGCAGTATCTGCGCGGTGCAGGGCCCCTGGCACTCGACCTGCCTCCATGCCCCGTGCTCGGTCAGTCTCCGCCACTGCTCACCCTCCTCGTCCCGCCGCCGGTACTCGTCCCTAACGGCACACGTCCCCGCCGCCTCGGACCCCACCCCCCCGAGTCCCAACCCCCTGGTGCACTGACCAGGCAAGCCGGCCATATCGCGCCACAGGAGTTCCCTCCAGAGGTAAGCGTCCCTCACAAGGGCCCGGAAGTGCCGGGAGGTCATTGAGACCGAGCAGACGTCCCTGCAGGACAGCTGCTGCAGCACGGTAGCCATGGCTGCGGCAGGAATGTCCAATAAAGTGATCCGCCCCTCTTGCTCCTCCTGCGAGAGGCCGCCTGCGGCGTTGTCGCAAGGCCCCCCTTCACCCGCGCCCATGGCGACCGTTGTCTTCTTCGGGTTCTAGGGATCGCGTCACCGCCACTTCATGGTACGCACTTTGGATTCGCAGCAACGTTGTTCCCAGATATATCCTAATCGGGGCGAGCGATGCGGATTAGGACTGCGGGGCGCCGGCGTGAGACTCGCAGAAGCTTTTTTCTTCTTAGATGCCAGTCAGGCACCTGGCGTGAGACAGTCTCAGACTGGTCTTGCTCGGGACAGGAAGACCTATTGTCCGCACGATCGGAGAAGGAGCTCGCTCATCAAGTGCGTGCGCCGGGTCGAGGGACGCATCCACTTCGCCTGAGGGAAAGGCGCCCGAACCTGCCTCACTGGGAACCCGAGGACCGTGCCCTGCGTTGAAAAATGCCCCATCTCCTTGTCCTTGTCGCTCTCCTCCTCTTAGAGACGACGTTCGCACCCCTCGGGCAGGTAAGCGGGGCTCGCGTTCCGTCCAGAGGGGAGGGACCGCTCGAGCGTCCGTCGTGGTCTTCGCGAAGGGTGGGGGGCACCGCTAACCGCTCGAGGACGCCCGAGGACTGGGGTCTGCTAAAGACAGAGGTGCGTGTTGAACAAAACCGCGGGGGGGGAGGTCGCTTTGGCACTGTACACGCCCCGTGGAGTCGTCCCGTTACCGAGCAACTTGCTGCAAGGCTGTCCCCCGTCACTGTCCCCCGTCACTGTCCCCCGTCACTGCAGGAGGGTGACGCCGTTGGCGACGTCGACCACCATCGCGAGCTACCCAGGACCTTCACGTGGAGCGATGTGGACGGCAGGAACTACCTTAGCCCCGTGCGCAACCAACACATCCCCGTTTACTGCGGGTCGTGCTTCGTCCACTCGGCAACCAGTGCCCTCATCGACCGGTGGAACATCAAGAACGTCGACCACGTGGGGCCGTTCAAGCAGCTCTCGGTCCAGAATGTGCTCGCTTGTGGTGATGCGGGCACATGCGCCGAGGGTGGGGAGGACTACCTGGTCTACGAGTTTGCGAGCAAGTACGGGATCCCGGAGGAGTCGTGCAACCTGTACCAGGCCAAGGACGAGGAGTGCAGTGACATGACCCAGTGCTACACTTGCTGGCCAGACAAGTGTTTCGCCCTCGAGGACTACGATCGGCTCGTCGTGAAGGACTATGGCCGGGCGAGCGGGTACCACGCGATGAAGAAGGAGATCTTCCGGCGCGGCCCCATCTCCTGCGGCGTCGCGGCGACCGAGGGGCTCGACCAATACACGGGGGGGATCTACGAGGAGTACCACGAAGACAAGGACGAGGTGCAGATCAATCACGACGTGTCCGTCGTCGGGTGGGGCAGGGACGAAGACTCAGGGGAGGAGTTCTGGATCGTGCGGAACTCCTGGGGGACTCCCTGGGGCGAGGACGGCTTCTTCCGCCTGCTCACTTCGCGGAGCAAGAATGGCGAGGGGGACCACTATAACTTGCACATCGAGGACGACTGCGTCTGGGCGGTGCCAGGCGACTGGGTCCCGGCCAAGGATATTTTCACACCTGAGCTTTAATGGAGTATCGGTGACGCGGGACGTTTCCTGCGGGGGGAAGGCCTAAAGACGAGTGCTCGTTCGTCTCCATTAATGCGTCGACTTAGCGCTCCCCTTTGAAGACTCGCGCGGAGATACTCCCTACAATTTCAACCCACGCACCATGGAAGGCACGGCAGTTGAGGCCACGATGCTCGAGGTGGGTGACCGCGAAGCACCATCATGAAGCGAATGCTGATGGTCTCGGACGACACGGTGCACCGACCGCCGCAACTATAACGCAATCTACGGCGCGGACAGGGATCGCGATGGAATATTAGAGCGCAGAGACCCGTTGTAGCGTTAGCGAGGGGAGGCCCCGTCTCGAAACATGGCTCCCACCTGCTGCCCGTTGTTATGCAGGCGGCTGGGGAGGAGCTCGAGTTCGTCCCCGTAGACGCCCTTGCTACGGTCGGCGTCAACGCGGGAGACATCAAGAAGCTAAAGGAGAACGGCTTCCTCACGTGCAACCGCCTGACAATGACGACTACTAAGACGCTCGCTAACGTCAAGGGCCTTTCGTGAGTCCCCCTCTTGTGGCACCGCCGTGGCGAATGCGCCCGTCCCCGTGCCTCTCCTTGTTGTGCCTACCCCGCGTCATCGAGTCAGCGAACGCTATGTCTTGACCGGGACCCTCTTGCTTTCTCGCGCGTAGGGACACCAAAGTAGAGAAGATTATGGAGGCCGCGATGAAGGTCCTGCCCACCACTGGCTTCATGACGGGCAAGATGTGCCTCGAGCGTCGCCAGGCCACTGTGCTCAAAATGTCCACCGGATGCGCTGCTCTGAACGACATCCTCGGAGGAGGCATCGAAACCCAGTCTATCACTGAGATCCACGGCGAGTACCGGTGCGGGAAGACGCAGCTTTGCCACACCCTGTGCGTCACGTGCCAGCTGCCCACCGAGCTTGGCGGCGCCCAGGGTAAGGTCGCCGTCATCGACACCGAGGGCACCTTTCGCCCCGAGAAAGTGGCCGCGGTCGCGGATCGATACGGGCTGGACGCCACCTCTGTCCTGGAGAACATTTCCGTCGCGAGGGCTTACACGTGGGAGCAGCAGAACGCGCTCATCGACGGCGCCGCTGCACAGATGGTCGAGGAGCCCTTCAAGCTCCTGGTGATCGACTCCATCATGGGCTTGCTTAGGACGGACTTCAGCGGCCGCGGGGAGCTATCGGAGCGCCAGCAAATCCTCGGTCAGATGCTCTCCAAGCTCAAGAAGATGGCCAGCGAGTTCAACATTGCCGTGGTCCTCACGAACCAGGTCCGCGGCACTCCCCGGAGAGCCTTGCCCTCCCCCTTATGCCCGCGTCCCCTACATCTTTGCCCGTCGCGACAGGCAGGAGCCTGTTCCCACGGAGCCTGTCCTCGTTGCGACTCCCGCAGGTCATGTCTGACCCGAGCGGTGGGGTCGTCTTCGTCTCGGACCCCAAGAAGCCCGTCGGGGGCCATGTCCTCGCCCACAACGTCACTCACCGCGTCTCCCTGCGCAAGGGCAAGGCTGAGCAGCGCATCGCCAAGGTTATCGCCTCGGCTGCCTTGCCCGAGGCCGAGGCCTCGTTCGCCATGTCTGAGGGCGGTGTCTCCGACTACAAGGACTGAGCCGGCGGCTGAGCCGGCGCCGCCGTCACCTTGGTGTATGTCATGTCGGCAGTGTTTGAGTGAAGTGGTATACCTCGTCCTCGTCGACGACCCCAAGCTCCGCGCCACAGTTTGCGCACGCGACGGGGAGGAGCACCTCCGGGCTTTCTGCGGGCTCCACTCCATGGCGCGCAGGTCCCTCCCCCACCCCCCCTCCTCCGTGTGCTGCACAGTCCCGCGACTCTTTTCGCCGCTTAGCGCCCGCCGACGAGTCTCCCCTCCCGCGCTTCGATCCGGGCTGGACGGCGTCGACGGCCCTGGGGCCGACGACGACGTCCCGCACGAGCACTGCCCGGAACTGGTTCGGGAACACCTCGTGCGCCTGGCACTGGGTGGTCACGACCGTGAAGCACCCGGGGCACGATAAGACTGCATCGGTGCCGTCCTGCGCCCCCCTCATCTGGAGCGCCATCCACCGCTCATCGTCGTCGTCCGCCTCGGGATCAAACAGCAAGGCGTCCTTCTCGGCTTCCGTGAAGCCCCCCCGCACCTCGGCAGCTGCACGCACCAGGAGGTTTCGCCCGAGGTCGCGGCGACACGCAGCCGAGAGGGAAGGTACAGTCCTGGCGAGTGCGTGTCTGACGGCTGGCGAATGCCGCACGCACGGGCACCTTCGTCCCCCATTCCCCCTTCGCCGCCTTTCTCGGACTATGCACCGAGCGACAGGACGGAAGCCGGTCTCTCGAGGAGGGGGAGGTCCAGGCCGCCACATCTGTGTGAAAGCCATGCATACGGGGGCCGCGGTGCCGGCCTGGTGGGCCCGACTGGTGTGGGAAGGTTGTTTCGGGCGCGGGAGATGGGCTCCCACCCCCCCATCACCCTCTCGATGCGACGTGCACCGCGCCCTGACTGAGGAACTCCCATGTTCTTGGTTGCGGACTATTGAGACACCCTCGATTTTTCCCACCTTCTGCTTAAAAGCAGATGCCCGGGCGCCTCACCAGCTTCATTCCTTCGAGCGTGTGTCGTGTTTTGGGGAGCGGGCCAACGAGCGCCAGCTGCGCGTCCCGCATCACAGGGGGGCGCTTTCGGTCTGCTCGCCGGGTCGCTGCCATGGCGACGACACGCGATGCCCCAGCGAGGTGGTCCCGGCTGGGCACCCCTCGGTCCGAGCTCGCCCTCGAGTTCACCCTGCCCACGGGGCAGACCTTCCGCTGGCGCCAGACGGGGGCGGACGAGTTCACGGGTGTGATGGGCCAGCGTGTGGTCCGCATGCGGCAGCTGGAGGACGACATCGAGTACACGGTCCTAGCCCGTGGCCCGGACGCCCCGGAGGACGGCGATCGGGCCGCCCTGGAGGACTACTTCAACCTGCACCACCGGGTGGGCCCAATGGCTGCGGGCTGGGCCAGGGCCGATGAGAGGTTCCGGGAGGTGTCCCCGCACTTTCCCGGGGTCCGCATGCTGCGCCAGGACCCGTTGGAGACGCTCTTCGCCTTCATCTGCTCTCAAAACAACCACATCACCCGGATCCACGGCCTCGTCGAGAAGCTCTGCTCAGTCTATGGCACGCCCCTCCTTGCAGCGGCAGAGGAGGAGCCCACAGTTGCGAGCCCCGCCGTTTCCGCGAGGTCCGACGGGGCGGACGCGCCGGGGACCCCAGGCCCCTCGCAGCCGCTCGAGGAGCCGGCGGCCTGGAGCCCCGCTGCGGGGGGTGCCAGGCGGGGTAAGGTGGCCAGCATGATCGAGAACCTGGGTTTCTATGCCTTCCCCACGTGCGAGCAGCTCTCCGCCGCCACCGAGGAGGCCTTGAGGCGAGTGTGCGCCCTGTTCTCGATCTCGTCCTGCTCCGCGAGACGCGACCTCGGTGGCGTGATCACCGACCCGGGTGCGCGTGGCGTTGTTCCGCAGGGCGGGGGGCTACGGCTACCGCGCCAAGTACGTAGTGCAGTGCTGCGAGGTGCTGTCCAAGAAGGAAGCCGGGGGCGCGGGGTGGCTGCTGTCGCTCAGGGACGTCCCGTACGACGAGGCGAAGGACGCGCTCATCGAGCTCCCCGGTGTGGGCCCCAAGGTGGCGGCGTGCATCTGCCTCTTTGCGCTAGACAAGCACGACGCCATCCCTGTCGACACCCACGTCTGGCAGCTGGCGGTGCGTCACTACGCCCCGGAGCTCGACGGTGAGTTACACCTCGCATACGTGGCAGGGTGGGCACCGCAGAGGGCGCTGGGGCTCCAGGGATCCTTCTGTCACCATTTGCGCAGGGAAGAGCCTGACGCCCCGGGTGCACAAGGCAGTGCAGCATGCCTTCGAGGCTCGCTTCGGGCCCTTCTGCGGCTGGGCGCACAACGTATTGTTCGTCTCGGAGATTCCCGCCTTCCGTCAGCGGCTACCCGAGCACCTGCGCCCCCCCCCAACCCCCAAGAAGGAGAAGAAGGCCAGGCGGAAAGGCACAGCAGAGGAAAGCGGTGGGAAGAAGAGGAGGGGAGGGGAGGAGGACGAGGCCATAATTTTGGACGCAGCCCCGCTCCGCGACGGCGTCCCACATGAGTAGGAGCCGTCAATTCAAAGGCGATGGAGCTACAATGGAGCTATAACAGGGCTGCTACAGGGCGGCACTACCGCTTCCACCCTGCCGACATGACAGTGCTTCTCGCTTCCCGTTGGGAGGCAGCGTGTCGGTCGTTGACGCGGACTTTCGGCCGGAACTCCAAGATGTCGGTCGCTTGGGGGCCCGCGGTGTCCCAATCCCACCCGGAGGCGGGGCGACGTGTCACACGATGCCCGTTGGGGTGCGGCATGCGCTCTTCCTCCTCCGTAGCCGCACAGGCTGCGACCGCGCGCTTCCCCGGGCCGAGGTCCGCCGGAGCGGGCCGTCCGTCCGGCCCGAGAGCCGCGTCGCCATCGCCTCCCTCCTCCACCAGATCGCTGCCAGCCTTCCCCAGACCCATGCTCTCCTTGAGCATCTGCAGCGACATCTCCTCCATCCTCCTGAGCACCGCAGTCCTTGACCTGTGCGACTTGTTAGGCGGCCTGAGCGAAGCGGTCCGGCGCGCTCCCTGTCTCGAGGACGGGTGCGCTTCAGGTGGCGCAAAGAGCTCCCCAGCGGACTTGTCAGAGAGCTCCAGTGCCCGCGGCAACTGGATGACAGGCATCAGGTCCGTGAAGGAGGCCTGCAAGAAGGGGGGTGCCAGTGGGGGGGCTGCTTGGGTCGACGAATATCGCGCTCCTTCCTGGCAGAGACATGTGCGCGCCAGCATCGCCGGACACGGGGAGGGGAACACGCTGCTGGGGAGGCACTCACATCCACGAGACTCCCGATTGACGCGGCCTTGCCACGTGGGAGCTGCAGGGGTGCAGCCTTGTTGCCCGAGGACTGCGTGTCTGGCCCGCTGCAGGCCGCCTTGAAGAGCGACCCCTCGTCCTGACGGATCTGGATCCGTGGCGGGGATCTCAGAGACTCAGTGCCGGACATGATGGCCCGACGTAGGTAACCCGAAGGACAACGAGCACTCCCCGCGACCCTCGACCAGCCGTTCCCTCCCCCACGAGGGCCACGGAGGCTGGCCATAAGCGACGTGTCGTCGGTGGACCAGTCGTCGGCGTGAATTGGCCGGAAGTGCGGGTAGCCGGACGCCACCGAGCCCCCGTCCTGGGAGTTGTCGCCGTGCACGCCGGCCACGAGACTCTCGAGGGCAGTTGCGACCGCTGAGAACCACGACCACCCCGCAGCGCCCGAATCAACATTATTGCCACGATTTCCCCTTCCCCCCGCCGTATCATCGACAGAGAAGTTGCCTCCCTCCCGAGCAAGCCGCGACTTCTTCGGCGATGAAGCCATGCTCGGCATCCTGCGCCGTTGGCCCAAGACTGTGAGTCGGCGATGGCATGCGTCTACAAGCCGGGCCCAAAATGAGAGTCGCGAGATGGAAATATGATATTCTAGAGAAGACCCACACGACGAGGCGGTCGATGTCACAGTTTTCGCGAATTCCCCCCAAGTTCACCCTGGTTGACCTTGCGCATCGCGTGAGGGTCGCCACGAGGTTGGGTGTGTGACCGGGCGGGGACGCACCTGCTTCGTAACGCCTCGCTTTCTCGCAATACTATCAACGGGACGCGCTACTCCCCGCGCCGGCCGGGTTGAGGTAGGGCCAGCTTTGGATTTCGAGAGACCTGGGGGTAGCAATTCTAAGTACTGCGCAATATCGAAGCGACCAATGGAAAATTACATCCGTATTGCGTGTGATGACGTGGAGCGACACGAGCCGCAAGCCCTTCAGACGTCGATCTGGAGGGTGCTCCGAAACCTGTTGACCAGCAGTCACTGCTGGGTGTCACAGTGACACCCCGGGGTCAGACCCCGGGTCCGTTTTGCTTGACATTCCGCCGCTTCATCTGAAAATTTATTGGGAAATCTTACACATTACATCAGGTTCATCAGTTCTCTTCCTGATCGTCGAGCTCCCGCTTCGTGTTTTGGGGACGCCCCCCCGCCTAGCCATGTTTCGCGGGAGGGCCAGGAAGGCCCCCTTGGCAGGCCGCGTGCTTCAAGTGGGGGCCTTCACAGTCAGAGTCGGCGAAGGTGCCCTGAACCCCTCTTCCCGCCTGTCGAGAGACCTCTGCGACCTCGGCAACCGTGAGTTCCACCTCTGTGCCTGGAGGAGAACGCCTCGGAGGACCAGCAGTCCCCTTCGTCCCTTGCCTGCAGCTTTCGCGGAGGGGGGTACCGGCTCCATTTATTCTGCGGTGGATCAAACGACCGGGGAGGAGATGGCCGTTAAGCATGTCAACGTCATGGGGGACGATGACATCCGCGCGAGCGTCCAGGGGGAGGTGGGCGCGCTCCTGGCTCTGTCGGGCCAGCCCGGCATTGTGCGCCTCCTTTCGCACAGCTTCATCGGGCCGCGGGAGGCGGAGCAGGCGGTCCTACTCCTCGAGTTCTGCCCCCGCAGCCTCGTCCAGCACATCCACGGGGGCGCGGCGCGGGTGCCCGAGAGCGAGAAGCTCGCCATCTTCCGGGCGGTGTGCGAGGGGGTGGGCGCGATGCACGGCCAGGACCCGCCCCTGACGCACCGGGACATCAAGGCCGAGAATGTCCTCCAGCGGGCCGACGGCCGGTGGGTGCTGTGCGACTTTGGCTCCGTGAGCACGTTCCACGGGGCGCTGGGGAGCGCGGACGCCGTAGCACGCCAAGGGACCCTCGTGCAGCGGATGACGACGCCTGGGTACCGGTCCCCCGAGCTCTGGGACCTGTACCAGGGCCAAGTGGTTGGGCCCAAGTCGGACGTGTGGGCGCTCGGGTGCCTCTTGTACTGGATGCTCAGCGACGGCACGGCCTTGCCCTTCGAGGGGGCCAAGATGGCCGTCATCGGGGCGCGCTACCCGCCCCTGCCCGGGGCCAGCCGGGGGGCGCAGTCCCTTGTCCGGGCCGCCCTGTGCAAGGATCCGGAGCGCAGGCCCGACGTCTTCTCCCTCCTCCTCATGGTGGAGGCCGCGATGCGGGACCCGTCGGCCGCGGCCGCGGACCCCACCAGCGCCCCTGCCTCCAGAAGCGAGACGCTGCCGGTCCGGCCAGCCCCCCCGAGTGACCGTGCGGCGCCCGTCGCCAGCCACCCGGCCGAGCGCGTGCCCGCCCCGGCGCGACAGGGACCTGGAGGTTTGTTCTGGGACAGGCAGGGGGGGCCTGCGGCCGACGATCCCTTCGCAGCGAGCGACGACGGGGACGAGGGCGCGGGGGCGGATGTGCCGGCCCCTGAGGGGGAGAGCTGGGCGACTTTCGAGTCGCCCCTGCGCGTGGAGACTGCGGGTGCGGAGGAGCCGGTGCCACTGATTGTCGTTGGCGATGGGCCCGGGGGCCTCGGTGTAGCCGCGCAGTCCGCGCCCCGCCCCCAGGACCCCGGGGGCGGGGCTCACGGGGCACCGGGGGATGGGCCGGAAGACGGGGCTGCGAGGGCAGCCCGGGCAGCCCCGACGTTCCCGGCGTCAGCCCGGGCACCGCCGGACGCGACCGTCCTGGCGCGTGTGTCGCGGCTATCGGCCCCCGAGCGTGACGCCCTCCTCGCCCGGATGGTTGCGGACCACCGGCAGATGAGCAGCACGATCGCGGTGCTCTCCCAGCAGCTGGCCCGGCAGGGGGCCATCCTGGCCGGCCTCACGGGCGGGGCGGGCCTGGGAGGGGGCGCAGGGAGCGAGGGCGCCGCCGCTGCCGGGTTCGTGGCGAGCACTGCTGAGGCGGAGGGGAAAGACTACGACGCGCGCGTCGGGTTCACGGCGGGCGGGGCGATCCGGGCGTCGGGGGGAGAGGGGGAGGACGGCTTCGCCGTGGGCGACAGGCTGCTCCCTACGCTAAGAGGGATCCTCCAGCACCGCCGGGCGCGGAGCGACCTGCCGCACGGAGGGGCAGGGAGCAGGGGGGGCTACGAACACTTTTGAAACCGCGCGGCCGCCGACTCCGCGTCCCGAAAGTCCCCGGCACCTCGAGGTGCCAGAGCAGAAGCCGTGACATCATCGGCCTGCGGCGGGCCGCCTGGGGGGGCCGATCGCCCATGTTGAAGGGCCTCGCTAGCTCCCAAGTCGGCATTATTCGTGGGACATCCCGACACCAGGTCCCCGAGATCGCCAAGTCAAGTACGTGTTCCCATACGACGTGGGAGGATATTGGAGGGATCCTTTTTAACCAAAAAGCGATGGTTTGCGTCACGAATCCGCTACGCCCGCCAGGTCCCCTATGCCGCCACATTGCGCCATATCTCCGATATACGCCCGCAGAGTCCACGATGCTTTCACTCGAGCGCGCTTCGCCTGCGGTCGGGGCTCTTTCGACCCCCTCCACTACTTCTCCCCTGCGGGTGCCCTGTCCCCGGGGGCGGTGGGGACAGCGGCGGATGGCCATGAGAGCAGCGCGGGAGTGCGATGTCGCCATCATCGGGGCGGGACCAGGTGGTCTGACCACCGCCATCGCGCTCCGGCAGGCCCTTCCCGGGATCAGGGTGGAAGTCTTCGACAAGGCCTCCCGCTTCGACCCCGCCGGTGAGCCCCCATGTGGTCCTCAATCTGTTTCCAGACGTCGCGTCGGCGAGACATGATGTAAATGCACTGCATAGTGGGAGAAATGGCGACCCAGCGTGACCAAAAACGCGGCGGATCGCCCAATCGAACGGGTGCCTCAAACTCGGTCCCTCCCTTGCGCGCTCCCGTTCGATCCAGAAGAGCCTCGCTCGCCCCCCATGCAGGTGCCGTGATCAATCTTGGCGTAAATGCGATGAAGGTATATACGGCCATCGACCCCTCGGGCTCCCTCCGGGCCGCCATCCAGCGGGTGAAGGCTCCCAGCGAGTCCCACATGGCCGTGTGGACCATCGACGGGAAGGAGGTGAGGAAGATCTCGGGGGCGGACATCGACCGAATCAACCACGAGAAGTACGGGGAGACGTCGCAGCGGATGACATGGTTCGACTTCCAGACGACGCTGCGGGACCAGCTACCGGACGAAATCATCCACACGCGCTGCGCCCTGCACGGCTTTGAGCAGACGGACGACGGCGTCTCGGTGCACTTCTGCGAGGGGGGCGACGTCACCGACGTGCGCTGCCAGCTCCTCCTCGGCGTCGACGGGGTCTACTCCCAAGTCCGCCGGCACATGACGGGGGAAAGCGAGCAGCTGGAGCTCACGCGGAGGGTCATCTTCAGGGGCACGTCGACAGTGGCGGAGTGGGACGGGCCAGTGGACGCCTTCATGGGCGCCGACGAGTTCATGGTGCACACCCTCGGGGGACCCTTCGGGTCGTGTATGCACAGCGTCTTCAACGACCTCCTTACGTTCGCCGCCGTGCTGCCCTTGGAGGTCGTCGAGCGCGCCGGGGTGGATGTCCTCTATGACGACCGGGAGCTGCGTGCTCACCTGGCGACCCAGGATGGGGAGCACGACACGCAGACGGGGGGCGCGCGGGCAGTCAAGGGCATCCTGCTCCGTCTCCTCGGGCCCTTCCACGACCAGGCCAAGGGTCTGGTCCAGGGCATGAAGGCGGAGAACATCCGCGTGTACAACGACCTCATGTGCCTCGACCCGGCCCGGGCCAAGTGGTCCGATGGGCGCGTGGCGCTCCTGGGGGACGCCATGCACTCGATGGGGGTGACGGGGGTGGGGATCGGGCTGGCGGTGGAGGACGCGTGGGAGGTGGCCTCCGCCGTGAAAGAGCACGGGATATGCGAGGCCGCGCTCTCCGCGTACGTGGAGAGCCGACGCCCGCGGGTCAAGACGGTCTACGACAAGATGATCGAGATGAGGGACCAGGCAGCCGCGCCTACCCCGCAGTCCGCACCCGAGTTCATGGCCAAAGGGCCAGCGGGCGGCGGCCCCGCGCAAAACCCACCCCCGCAGGGCGCTGTCCCCCAAGGGGCCAAGGGGGGCGGTGCCGCGCCGGGCCAGGGGCCGCCGGGTGGACAAATGCCCCCTGGAGCGCACTTCCAAATGTTCGAGACGTGGGCTAACGCGTACCTCGCGGAGGCGACTTGGGAGCCCCTCGTCGCCTCTGCCCCAAGGGAGAAGGTCGCATCTGCGGCCAACTGACTGACGGGGAGTTGAAGGCGTGCTGGTCAGCCCCCGTGCTGCTTGTGGTTTGGCCCGAAGTGAGCTTTTGCCGCCCCTCGCCCCCTCAGCCCAGCTCGGCACAGGAAGCACCACGCGCTCCGGCACCACTGGCAACGCATGTGGTTGTTCCCCGCCTCCCTCAGGGCCACCTGCCCGCACTGGATGCAGTTCGAGGCCCGCGCGCGATCAGCATCCGCGACTGGAGGAGCGCGATCGCGCTGGCGGGCCCGGTGGAAGGCCGCCTGCGCCTGCCACGCCCACACCTGGTCCATCTCGAAGAGACGCCCGCGGCAACCCTCGGCCCCCTCCTCGAGGTTGAAGTGGTCGTACCCACTGATCTCCTTGCCGCAAACGAAGCAGAAGAGCGTCTCGCACATGCGACACACCATCTTGTTGCATCCCTCGGATTTCTCCACGTAGACGGAGCACTTGGGGCAGTGCACCAGTCTCCTCCCCGACCGTTCCTCTTCCCGGAGAAAGTTCCGGAATTGGAGATCCGCCTTGAGCTCAGCCTGCCTTTGCCGCAGTGCTGCCCTCTCCGCCTCGTTCTTGTACGCATCGGCCATCTCGCCAGCGAGGGCTGCCTCGGCCGCCTGGTCCAGCTCCCTCCCCACTCGGACCACCGCCTCGCCGCACGTCTCCCCACGGTGGTCGGCCACCCGGCAAACCGAGCAGAAGACGAGCATGCACCTGGGGCACTGGCAGAGGGGAGGGGCACCCTGGCGGCCTGGCTCCTGGACGGACGCGGTGCTGCAGTTCGGGCAGTACTTGATGTCGCCCGACGCGTCAAGGGCGCGCTGGAGCATCAAGCGGTCCCACTTCTCGTAAAGCTCCTCCGGGCAGACATCCTGGATGACGTAGTGGGGCAGCGGGCGTGCGCAGTCAGGCTGTGGGCAACGGAGCGCCTTGAGGTCCCCGTCCTTGATATTGACGGTGCATATCGACCCCACGCATGTCCGGCAGTACGAGTGGCCGCACTCGGGCAGGCGGAGGAACTCTGTGCCTGGCTTGTCGGCCCCGCAGAGCTCACACGTGTGCGTCATCCCGTCGAAGTCCTCCATCTCCCGCCGCATGCTGAACCCGACAAGATCTCCAATAACATCGCCTGCGTCCTCCCCGTCCATCAGCGGGACCTGCAGGACGGGAGGATCCCCCAAGGACATCCCAGCGGCGTCGAGGAAGTGCTCCCGGAGCCACTCCACCCACGTGTGGACGATGGACAACCCGGGCTCCCAGAGGTCACGAAGGGCGCCCTCAGCCACGCGCTCGGCGGCAGGGGTCGCCCAAGGGACGCAAACCTGGGGGTGCGGGGGCTGATCCGTGGGATACCCCGCTGTGAAGGTGACGTACAGGTCGATGGGCGGTAGGTGCCTGAGCGAGACGAGGTCCCCACCAAAGGGACTCCGCGGGGTTCTTGTCGATGAGGGTCCCGGGCCCGCCTCTGCGACGTCGCCGCCATCCTCCGGCGACGACGCCACAAACACGACGCGGATGTCCCCGTCGCCGAAGTCCGCGTCGACAGAGAGCCGCAGCTCCAGCCCAGGGCAGGGGGGTTGGCTGTGGAGGTCGGAGACCTCAGCTAGCGCTGGCAGGGCAGGCGCACCAAGAAAGTCGAACGCGGGCCCATAGATGGAGTCGAGCGCCACAAGCTCATCCGCTTGCAGTAACCAGTTGCCTTCATCCGGGGCGACCACCCCGTTCCCCGGTTGGGAGGACGGGCCTGGTCCCAGGGACATGTCGTCGCTGGCGGGTGGGACAGTAGGCATCCGCGGTGGGCGACGTCACCGCCACGGCGAGGGGTCCGGGATACTCGGGGACTTGAAGGGTTTTACGGCCCTGCCGATCCCCTCCGCAACGAGGGTGAGCCCGGCGTACAGAAGTGTCGCCGAGAGGAGGCCAGTCCCAGCCCACACTGCAGCGAGGGAGCAGTTGGGTGGGGTCGACAGGTGTTGCTACCGCTTGGCGGGAAATGTCAACACAGCCGCGGCATCACTGCCTCCTCCATTGACGAATTTGGACCCAAACTCCGTCAAAACACTGGCGACAGTGCTCACCTGGCAAGGAGAGAAGCACGAGCCGGGAAGGAAGAGACGTCACGAGGGGGTGGTCTTCTTCCGCGAATGGCTGCACGCAAAAGAAAGACGGGATGCATCCAGATACCGGCCGTGCATGGAAAACCGCGGCATTCGATTCCGACTCCGGGTCACAAGGCGTCAAACGTAGCGACATAGACGTAGGACCCTCCAAACCACCCGCGCCCCCCCCTGCGAAGCACCAGCGCCAGGGCGGCAAGGGGGGGTACTGCCGACCCAGCATGAGCCAGGATGCGCGGGCTGCCACGACCGCTTACCGTGACGAAGAGAGTAACCGTAAACCAAGAGAACACTATACCGACAAATACGAGGCAGACTTTCCCCAGCACTCGAGGCGAGAGGGGCATTGGGGGGCACACGGGAGTCACTTCTGATATGGGTCGAGAGCCAGCACAAGAAAAAAAAGAGCGCGAGGGCACGGGGGCTGTCGAGTGAAGAAGGGTGCACAGGCGACTCTTGAGATCTCCCTCTCACCCCCCCCCTGCGCCGGGCCAGACTTTCTGGCACACCGCAAGAAGGTCGCCGTTCTGCAAGCACGGGACACCTCGGCTGCACCCAGACCGCTCGGCTCTTCAAGGCCCACTACTCGCGCTGCGGGCCATATGAAAATGCAACCGCAGCTACAGGCTCGCAATGTCTCCGCGTAGGACAAGCAGGGCCCGCAGACGCACGCAGAAGGCTATCCTGGCCTTCGGGGACGCAAGGGAGACCTGGGTCGTCCCGGAGCCGGCCTCTGGGTCTCTTGTGGTCAACCGGCTCAAGCAGCTGCAGCTTCAGAAGAGCGAGCTCGTGGAGGAGCTCAAGGGCCTCGTGGAGGGCGTATTTGAGGCCTCAGTCGAGGAGGAGCAGGAGAGTTCTGCCTGAGAAGCACAGCAACACGTAGCCGAGCTCAGAACTATGCACCTGGACCTCCTTCCCCCTCCCCGAAATCTGCAGGCTCAAGCGTCTCTCTTACAACTTCAAGAGCTGCTTCGCGGGCCAAGCAGCGGGATTACACCGGTTGTCGTCATCAGCAACACGCCTTTTCCAGTGGAGCAGTGACGGTGACCTCTCCCATGTCCTTCTCCCTCATCACGTCTCCAAATAGGCCCCTTCGCGCCTCACTAAAGATCGTCGTCTAGGGACCCGTCGATGGGCTTCCGAGATCCGTCCCCCGAGGCCCACAGCTCGTAGTCCTTGTCGAGCTGGGCTAGGAACCGGGGGACCATGGTGTTCACCACGCCCTGCATCACTGAGCTCCCCGTCTTCTCGATCGCTGGGACAGGGACGAGGAACCAGGGGGGCACGATCAGGTCGACGTTGATGGTGGTCTCGCTCAGGATCTCCTTCGTCGCGTCGTTACCCTCCACTTCGCCCTCGCCCTCGGTGGGCACCCGCTCCCGCCACTCGACGACGTTTGTCATCGTGGCCTTAAACTTTGAGTTCTGCGCCTCTGCAATCTTCGAACCCTTGAGCTCGCACCCTAGGAGCTTGATAATACATCCGCGCTCGTTCGTCTCCACCGACACGGTGATGACGGGCTCCACCTCGAACTTGAAGAGCTTGAGGTTCCCCACATAGCACTGGACGCAGGGAAAGGATTGGGTTGAGGATCAGAGTGCCCGCGAGGGCATACGCGACGCCCCTGACGCCCCTGCCTACATCGCATTCTCCATCCCGTACGCAATCCCATGGGCGTGGACCCATGCCAGGCCGCCAGACGCCCGCCGTGGGCAGGACCGCGCTCCCGCACCCCTATGTCGTGATGCGCATCAGAGCGCGCTCTCACCTTGAAAGTCGTGTCGTCGACGCGCTCAACCTTTCTTCCGTCGAGAACGCTGTACTGAGATGCGGGGAGGGCCATGTACTCGGCCAGGGGCCTCTCTCGTTCCTTAACAGCGAAACTTCCCTTCTTCGAGGCCCTCAACGTCGCGGACCTGTTCTTGCCGTTCCCCGGAGTCCCCGTGCCCCCGCTGGGCGTCGTGGTCGCTGCGTCGTCCTCTCCCACAACAAGCGGCTCAACGACCTCGGATGCCCTGGCGCGCAGGCGCCTCGCCCTCTGGCTGGAGGATGAGGGCACCCCAACTCCGCCGCGAGGAGAGAGGGAAGAGGCCCACATTGGTCGGCGGCCCCGGAAGTTCCTATGGTTGTCTCTCCCCAGCGACACAGCGTCGACACTGCCATGTTCGCCGAACCGCAGGGATTAAAAGAAGGGTGCGCGGCTCAACTGCCAGCTGCTGCCGACTACCGCTGGCAACCACGGCAGCGTCACAGGTTCACACCCACGGTCCGCAGTCGGGACGAGACGACATGCCGGAGGGTCAGATGCACCGCCTCGTGGATCTTGCGCCACAGCCACCAAAGTGAGGCAGCACCCAACGCCAGGGCCACCGCAACTGCTATGACTGCCAACCCCTCTCTGCGCATCCCGGGTGGCCGGTGCTTGCCATGATGGGTCGAGGGTAAGAGGTCGTGCGGGCTGCCCTCCGGGAATGGAACGGGTTGACGTGTCCGCGCTGCCGCCCGTCGCCGCAGCTCCTGCACCTCCCTCGCGTATGCCTCCAGGGACGACGTCGGGGGGTTCATCTCGCCCTCCGGCCAGATGGTAGAGCCTCCGGAATCGCACCGCACACCGATCACCAAGGAGGATACAGCCTCTACACTACCGGCCACATACTCGTTTACTACTCGGTTAACAGCTGCGAGAAGCTCGGCGACACCGCAAGTGAAGAACTGGGGGGCCGCGGGTTCCGCGGAGTGCTCGGTTGGGAACCGTGGATTCCCCGCCGCACTAACGCATCCGTCGGCAAACTGCGCGATTGTGTACCGCGTTATGATACCTCGCCCAATGTGTTGGCCGGGGGGTTCAACCATGCGTCAAGCATCCCGGCACCGGTTCCGGCGTACGTCACAGCGCCTGTGTGTACGGGTTTGGGGCCAGGGCGAGGGCCAGGGTGCGCCTCGGCTCCGGCGAGGGCCCACATGCGGCGGGACACGGGAAATCCACCGCAGATTCAACGCCTCCCGTGGTGCACAAGTTGAGACAGCCACAAGACACCGCGGCACCCGCGGGACCGCACCGCCCTCAGAAGCATAACCGGACGCAATGCTCGCCCGTCACGCGCTGAATGCCCGAACTCTCGCGTCGCGACGGACGGACTTTCGTTCGAGGAAGGTGGTGGGATCGCGTGCTGTCGCTGTGCGGTCCACTGGCGGGGACCCAAGGCCCTCGGCCCTGGACGTGGAGGGGGGTAGCCAGGCCAGCAGCCCCGCCAAGGCAGTCACCTCTTCGAGTGCGCCTTCCGAAGATGCATCTGGTGGTGGTCTGATCGCTGGCGCCGCCGTCGCTGCTGGAGTGGCTCTGTTCGCCGCCACGAAGCTTGCGATGCCCGGTCCCTCCCTCGCTGCCCTCGAGGGGGAGGCCATCCCGCTCGACATGGCCCTCCGCAACGGGAAGCCGACGGTGATGGAATTCTATGCAGGCAAGAGCCCCGATCGCTCCCGGAGTCCCCGTTTTCCCCTGCTCCTCGGCTCAAGCTCCCTCGCTTCCTCCGCCAATCCCGCCCCAGTGTACACTGGTGAACACACCGCTGTTAGCACACTTAACGCAGACTGGTGTAAAGTGTGCCAGCTCATGACGGGGGACACGTACGAGATCGAGCGGGCGCACCGGGGCGACGTGAACTTCGTCATGCTCAACGTTGACAACCCCAAGTGGGCCCCAGAGATCGCCGAGATCGGCGTACCCGGGATCCCCGAGTACGTGTTCCTCGACGGGAACGGGAAGATCCAGGCCGTGGCCGTGGGGCAGGTGCCAAAGAACGTCCTCGAGGGGGACTTCGACGCTCTCGCCAAGGGGCAGCGCGTTCCGTTTGCGAACGTCACGAGCGACTTCACTGAGATGAAGTCCGGGCCAGGTGCCGGGGCGATGAAGGGCCCGAAGCAGTCGGGCCCATTGGACCACGCCTAGTGGTGATTCAACCCTGATCCCCGTGTCGCCCGGTGCCTCTGTCCCCCCCGTCACGCCACATCTGCTCGGCGGACGAGCCCGGAGGGTGGCCGCAGGCGCGGGGCTTCCCTCCCGGTCCCCCTCGGTGCCGATACCATCCTCACGGCAGAGCCCGGTCTCGACTTGGTCGTTTCGTCTAGCTTCTCCACCGCGTACTTCAGCGGTCGGTGGGTCCCGGTCGCCTCATGCCCGACGAAACCCCCGCCGGCAAGGAAGACTGCTTGTAAGGGCCCCTTCGCTGCCCTGTCCAGGAGCTCCTTGCCCGCCTGCTCCTGCACCTTTCGCCCCCACTTACTCGCCGATCGGCCAGCCGTCGACTCGATTGGTAAAACAGGGCGAAGTGTCAGGGAGACCTCCCTCGCCACACCCCTGGGACGTGTCAGGGCTCCCACCGGGGGGACCCTCTTCGACCCCAAGGCATGGATCGCTGCGTCCATCTGGGCCGCCTCCACCTCTCGTAGTGTCTCCATCACAACGCAAAGCTCGGGTCTGTCAAGAACATGAGACTGCAGACCGTCAAAGGGTCTCTCCCCGCCTCTCCGTCGCTCCTTGGGCGCCTCCCGCTCGCGCCAAACGTGCTTGCTTAGGGCCTCCGTCGTCACTGATTGCAGACTTGCCCCACGCAAGAAGCTGCTCTGCCCCGCCGATCCAGTGTCCGTGTCGCTCCCGGATTCCGATGATTCCGAGAAAGAACTTGTGGTGGCAGCCACGTTCCCCCGGGCAGCCCTCGCCGCCGTGGTCAAGGCGTCAAAGGCCACGGGATTGACTGGGTCACTCATGCCAGAGTCCCACCAGATGATCGGATCAGGTGCATTCGAGGGCCTCACGTGGCCCCTTGGGAAGGCCGTCTGGGCATCGGTCGCCCCAGCGCCTTTGCTTGCGTCGCGCGCCGTCCCACTCGGGGACCCCGCGGTGGGCTTGTCGGGCTGTAACGGATCGTCAACCAGGCGCTTGTGCCTGACAAGCCTCGCCAGTGTTGACTTCGGCACGCCCATGCGCAACGCCTCCGAGGCAGCACCGACCGAGCAGCCTTCGGCACACCTGGACTCCCAGGTACTCCGCGCCTCGACGCGATCTGTGCCGCTCTCATCCACGTCCGCCTCCTTCACGACATGTGCGATGCCCTTGCACCCCCGTGCCCCGCCGCCACCGAACTTGAAGGCAGTCCCCCCACAGCACGGGTATACCCCCGCATTCCTCCCGTGTGGCACGGAGGGCGGGGCTGCATGGAACCGGCAGTGATTCAGGCCCGATCCCTGGAAGCACTCCTTGCAACGGCTGCAGTACATGACCTTCCCCCGGGCCCACAGGTGCCAAAAGATTGAGCGCCAGGGGAGGCGGCTCCCCCGGAGCTCAGTCACGTAGTCCTGGACCGACCAGGATGGGTCCCCAGTGTGCGTCATCGCCACCTCGCCGTGGTGTGTCACGTGCATCCTGGCGGATGGGCAAGGAAGTGCCGAGGAAAACGCCAGCGGGTAGACAGCACTGCAGCTCGTGCACCGCGTCAGGTCCTGGCACCCGCCCCCCTCGCCGACGAGCAGCTGGAGCTTTGACCTGTAAAGCTTGTTCACGACCAGGCGGATGCGTCGCGCCTGTTCGGCAACCTGCGGGAGAAGGCAAGGGCACATGTTAGTACCAACAGGCACCGCTGGCAAATCCATGGGGGGTACTTGATCTGGATGGCACCAGGCGAGCTCACTTCTGTCGACGACGGGGGCTTGTCTAACTGTGCGGCGTCGTGAATCCTCCGCATAACCTCGCCGCTGTCGTGCGACAGAACCCACGCCGCCTCCAGCGAGTCGTCGGTGAGCCCGGCCTGGAGGCGCTCCGTAAGTTCGTCAGCCAGACCAGTAAGGTCAAGCGGTAGAAAGACGACCTTCAGGAAGTTGTCGACGACGAACTTGATGACCTGCTCCACCAGTACGGGCATCTGTAGGAAATGCGCCGCAATGAGCACGGAGATGGACTGCGAGATAGAGGGCGTAGAGGAACACTCCCTGCTCTTCCTCTCAGTCTGCTCGTGCGCCCAGCGAAGCAGCCACTCGAAGATGCCGACATCACAGAAGACCGAGATCTCCACGCGGCTGCCGGTCTCAACCCCGACCAAGTAGTGGCCAAAGTACTTCATGTGCTCGGTGAGGGTCTCCAGGCGACACTCAAGCTCCTTGCTCTCGCCACTCCCCTGGTCCACCACCTTGATCACTGCCACCGTATCTGCTGAGCAGTCCTCATGATCCTCCCCAGAACCATCTTCGCTCCCCTCCTCCCCGCAACACGACCCATTGCTGGGCGGGCATGTGGTAGAGGCGCCCGCACCGGTTGTGCCTTCTCTAGTTTCCGTGCCCACACTCGACGGCCCCGTCCTGTCGACATCGTCCTCTCCTCGCGTGGCGAGTTTCCCGCTGTGCGGATCGCCCGGGCACCCAGGCGTCCTCGTACCCACGAGGGCCACTGCGTGCTTTGCGCTCGTCCCTCTCCCGCCCTGGGAGCGCAGGGGTCGGGATGTGTGGCCCGTCAGCGGGTGTGCTGCAGGCGGGTCAAAGGGGACATTGCCGGGGGGCGCCCCTTCTGTCGCGCTTGGTCCCCTTTCCTCAGGAACTGCGCCCCCCGCGAAATTACTGTCCACTGCGCTCCTAGGTTTGCCGTATCCACTGCTTAGCCGGTCCCCCGCAGTCATGGAGGAGGCGCTCAGGTGGGAGATGGCTCGTTGAGGGGTCCGCAGACCCAGGCTCGTGCGCGCTGCAGCGGCGGCAGCGGTCACCGCCAGCGACTGCGGGGGCGCGCCAGTGGCGTCGGGTCCGGTAGCTTCTGCACTTGCCGGCGCTGCCACCCCGTCAGTGGAGTTCTTGCCTCTGCCCAACAGCGCCGCCGTGGCAGGGCGACTCGGACTCGGCACCCCGTTCCGCGCCCCCAGACTCGAGGCACGCAACAAGGAGCTTGTCGGTGCAACGTCGCCGGTGTACTCGCGAAGCAGCCTATCGTTTCCCTGCCCACTGCCGCTCACGATGAGGCTGAGGCTTCCCGCTCGTGGCACGCCGGCGGTTGGCGCAGTCCCAGCGCCCATGTTTCTCGCCGACCGCGAGACGCCCGGGAAGAACTGGGCGTACTTCGGGGCAGGACCCTTCGCAGACGTCGCTCGCCGAGCTCCCTGAGGCGTCTTGTCAGTAGGAACGCCCGGCCGAGACGTGCTCACCGGCCCTTGCCGCCCGGACATGCCCCCACTCGAGGGACCGAGCCTGCGCTGCAGCAGCGCGTTTACCAGCGTTTCCGCCGCGACGGGGTCGCTGCTACCGTCCGATCCCATGCGATCGCGCCCGGAGTACGGTCGCTGATGCAGCGGGGCCATGGGAGAGGCTTAAAAGGATCGCCGGTGAGGACCGACCCCCATCCCGCGCCGGCCTGAGAGAGCACAGACAGCGTTTGCGGCGAGGTGGACTTGTCGTTCAATTGGGGGCAATGTTTCACTGGGATGGACCTGGCGGCTGTTTGGGAGAGCACACGCCATCCATTGAGGCGTCGTAAGTGTGCAGCTGCTCTGGTCTGTCGCGACCAACTCCAGCCGGGATCAGGTGCACGATCGCCAGCAGGCAAGCGCGAGGGGCCGACGAAGCGGAAGAGGCCCACGGCACCCCATTCCGCCTGCAGTGCGGTTCCACGCGGTGCGTTGGGGCCACGCGTGCGGAGGGTTCAGCAAGGGGGGCCCTTGAACACGGAATCCCGCCGGAACTAGGTCAGAGTATCCGAGTTCTTGTTCCAGGGCTGGGGATTTGTTGCGCGGGCGCACGTGGTTGGCACTTTACTCACAGGTTTCGCCTCTGTTGTGATCCACGCGCGGCTCCTCTTCAATAAGAGGGAGACGGGGAACACCCGTCTCTCGTGAAACTTGTGGTGAGAACCATCGAACAGAGTAGCACCCGCTCGTAATACTTCCCGTAAGCCATTTTGCACGCTCGCACCGCCGTTGGGCGCGGGGAGGGACCCCCACTCGCGCCCTGGACTAACCTCCAAACTTTCCCGACCCGTCTTGTGTAGGTCTCGACTCTCACCCGACCTCCCCTCTTCCGCTCCTCTTCCCGGCTGGAGGGCCCTCTTCCCGGACCATTTACTCCCTGCGCTCCCGATCTGATCCATGGCGGCTACTTCCGAGCGCCCCCCCTGACCCTGAAGGGCCCCGTCTCCCCTGCCTCGACCACGAAGGGCGGGCCCGCGTGTGTCTCTCAGTCGTATCACTGCCCCGCCTCGTCGCAGTTGCGATGCCGGGCGACACGACGAACACGTCGCCTGTCGTCTCGAAGGAGGCGGTCGCAGACACGGCCGCGAGCGGGAGTAGTGCGACGAACGGGAGGGGCAAGCAACGCAAGGTCCGGGTAGTCGAGGGGGTCGTGACCAAGCCGCGGCCGACCAGCGCGCCCTCCGGCGAGGTGGGAAGGCCCGCGGCCGTTGCACAGAAGGCCGAGTCGCTGGTCGAGTTAGCCCAACCCGCGGGGGGTCAGTCTGCCAGCAGCGTCCGTGGCCGTGAGGGTGAGAGGAAGAAAGGCCTCAAGATGGGCAAGGAGGGCGACGCGCCGGGGGTGGTCTCCGCCAACAAGGTGGACGAGGGTGGGGGCGCAAAGGAAGCGTTGGCTCGCAAGGCGAAGGAGATCCAGCCGGTCGTCACGTCATCGAAGGACAAGGCGCTGCCGAAGCCGGGCACCAAGGTGGTCAAGACTGACGCGGGCTTGGGGGACAAACCAGCGCTGGCCACCGCGAAGGCGACCGTGGCCGCGAAGGGGGCGGGAAGGATGGCCCCAGCTGCGAAGGGTGGGTCGGGCAAGAAGGAGATCTCGCCAATCACCACCACCTTGGTCGACCGGGAGCCGAGTGGGAAGGATGGGAAGAAGGGGCGGGCTGAGAAGGCCGTGAGCACCGTCACTTCCGGCGCGGCCCACAACAGCGGGAGCGCAAGGGGCGATGTGGCCGTGTTAGCAACGGTCGAGCGGAGCAAGCGTGAGTCGGTCAGCAAGGCCGCGGCAGCGACCACGCGGGCAGTTCCCAAGGGCCCTCCAGTGGGGGCCTCGAGCAAGCCCAACGAGTGGGGGCTGAGGCAAGCGGTTATGGGGATACTGCCGACCGGAGGAACGGACCAGCGGCAGGGCGTTCAAGGGTCAATGAATGCCTGGCTTGATGCTACCAAGGGTAAGCTTCCTTCCCCCGCCAAGGACACCAAGAACGGGGCCTTGTCCCCGGTGCCAGATGCCCTGGGGAGACTTGCCTGGGCCGAGTGGCCCCGTGGTGCGTCCGAGCTCAACTACGCGGCGTTCTCTGATGCGCTGGAGAGGGCTGCCATGGATGGGATCGTCGGTGAGAGGGGCGTGGCCGAAAGGAACCAAGTGTTTGCGGAGGTGGCCGAGGTCGTGCGAGGGGCATGCCGAAAGTCATCCATGGAGATGGATGTGGCCGTGGAGCCCTTTGGTTCGATGGTGCAGGGCACGGCCACAGACATGAGCGACCTAGATCTCACATTGGTAGGGATTATGGCTGTCGAGCAGAGGGCGACCGTCAAGGTCGTCGGTGTTGGCACGAAGGGCAAGGCGGGCGACGGCTCCGACAGTCAGGCGGATGGTGGAGGCGCAGGGGCGCACGAACAGGAGGACAGGGTAGGCGGGAGCGTAGGGCACGCGAGCGGCGCGGGCGGCACGAAGGCGGGGACGCAGGTGGTCGTGAAGGAGCTCCACGCTCTGTCCAAGGAGCAGAAGGGCAAGCTCCTAAGCAAGATTGCCAAGGCGTTCCGAGCCGAGCCCAAGTTCAAGGTGGGTGCGGTCATCAGCAAGGCGAGGGTGCCCCTACTCAAGCTCCAGCACAAGCCCAGCGGGATCGCTTGCGACCTTTCTGTTGGCAACCGTGCCGCAATCAAGAGCCAGATCCTTCGCGAAGTGTGCCAGGTAGACCCCCGAGTCCGCCCGCTGATGATGGCCATCAAGAAGTGGGCCCAGGGCCTCAGCCTCAACTTCGCCGCCACCGGGACCTTCAACACCTTCTCTCTCAACCTCCTGGCCGTGTTCCATCTCCAGAACCGGCCACTGCCCATCCTGCCCCCCCTGTCCGAACTCCTGAGCGATAACGGGGCAGTGTCGGGTGCTGCGGCACTCAAGGCCACCCGCCCGCTCGACAGCGACCTGAGCGATGCCGGCGCCAGTTCCCTTGTCGACCGCGTCGCCTGGCGCGCAGAGGCGTTCCGGCGGTCGGGTGCGGGTTATCGCAACAGGGAGACGGTGGGCGGGCTGTTCATCTCCTTCGTGGTCGAGATGCTCGCCATCCTGGGAATGAGCTCCCGCCACCCAGGGTACGCCGGTGGTTCGGCCAAGCGCCCCCCCGCCGCTGACGTGTGGACGGCCCGCTGGGTAGAGGAAATCCCGGGAGGGGCCAAGTGGCGGTGGCTGGGAGTGCTGGACCCGTTCGAGCGGCTGGAGAACGCATCTCGGGCGATCACTGGCCCCTCACTGGACCAGATCGTCAAGGGCCTCCGCCACACGGCGAACCGGATCGCATGCGCTGCTGCACGCGGCGAGGGCGAGCTCGCGGCTGTCGCACCCGCGCTCCTGGACGGATCAATGGTCAGCTACTCTGAAGTGGCCGCTCGGCTTCCCGGAGAGGGTCGCAGTGCTCCCCCCGCGCTGCCTGTGCCGCATGGTGGCACCAATGCTTCGGTGTCCATAGCAAGTGTGCGGAAGGGTCGGAGAGTGCCTGGCTCGCCTGGCGCTGGTGACAGCGGGACTTCTGGTGCGGGGGGACTGGGTGGCGTGGCCGAGGTGGTTGACGCGAGGGTGGCCGGCGTAGGCGCTCATCAGCCATGGGGTGCCCCCGCGGCGAGTGTGGTGCCGTCGGGCTTCGTCGGGGGACAGGGTGGCGTGGCGGTGCCCATGAGTGTGTCGGAAGCACCCGAGCTGACGGACATCGGCACAGAGGGCATCCTGGCGGCACTAAACCGGGGCCTGGTTGAGGGCCCTGGGTTCGTGATGTACCCCAACGGGCAGACGCTGAAGGTGGGGAGGGTGCAGGGGCACGTCGTGGAGTGGGAACGGGTCGAGGCCGCCATTGAGGTGGCCAAACAGGCAGTGGAGGCAAACCGGCAGCAGCGCACCGGGTCAACGGGGTACATCTCCGCTGCAGCTGCCGTTTTTGTGCCCCAGAATGCGCGTCTGCACGCAGCGGAAGGACACATGGCTGGTATGCGGCACCATGGGGAAGAGGGCGGGGCTGCCGGGCACGCTTCTGCGTCACCGGCAGTCCCTGGGAGCATCAACGACATGCTCCAACAGCTTGCGTCAGGGGCCGACAACGACATGCTCTCGGAGGCGCCGCTCCACATGGAGGAGCTCGACGCCATCCAGAAGCAGCTCTCGTCCCTGTGGGACCCGTCCCCGGCCCCTCGCGCCCACGGGCTTGTTGAGACACTGCACCTCCAGGGGGCAGTGCCGATGGCGCTTGCCTACCCACATGGCGCCCACGGGCACGCCCATGCCCACCATGCCCACGCCCATCATGTGCATGCTTACGAGCCCCGACATGAGCAGGTCCACGCCGGGAATGGTCACGGACACGGGCCAGTGGACGCGGAAAGCGTGGCAGCTGCCGTGAACGCGTTAGATATCGCGTCCTTGGTTGCCACAGCCAAGGTTCCCCAGGAGTCAACTGACGAGAGCGATGTCCAGCAGTCTCCCGAGTTCGTCGCGTCGGCCCACCAACTGGCGGTCACAGGTAGCTCTCCAGAGAACACTGGCAGCCAGAGGCGCGGGATCCGGCTCCTGCGCCGCGGTGAGGAGCCACCTGCTCCGAGACCGAAACCAACGCCATCCAAAGCTGCGCAGTCCAGGGCCGGGGATGGCCGTGCCGAAGCACACGGTGAGGCGAGCAAGCCCGTCTCCAGTAGCCAGATGGCTGCAGTGGGATCAAACCGGACCGTCAGGCAGGGTCCTGGGGTCTTCGGCATGCCGGACACAGTGGGGACCCCACAAATCGAGGGGGTGGATGATGACATGGGTATCGGAGCGACGTTGTCACGGGAAGACGAGGTGTTCGCAGCTGCGACAGCAACAGGGGCTGACATGGACAACACCTGGGCGGACGAAGTGGAATCGGCAGAGATTGCCAGAGAACGAAGCGAGAGCACGGCTGGGACGGGCAGGGTTCCGCCTTTCCTGCCTCCCCCACCACCACCCCCCCGGGATGGCCGGCCACAGAGCCAGGGACCGGGCAGGGGCCTGGGGGGGCGCTGGGAGGAACTTCGGGGTTTCGGGCAGCCTCCCCCTCCGCCACCCCCGCAAGTGTCAGGGCACTATCCCGGGCCAGCGTACGGCGCGAAGCAGTACGGATCGTACGGAACTCAGTGGGAGGACGGGCGAATCAACGTCGATTTTGGCCAGAGGGGGCCTCAAGGACATGCTCCTGGCCCGCAGCGCTGGGGCAACGATCCTCGCAGGGGAGGCCACGGGTACGAAGAGGCGTTCCCGACCCTAGGGGTGAAGAGGGACGGTATCGAGGGGGATCACGCGCACGAGGAGCCCGTGCGGGCTAAGAGGGAGGGCGTGGTGGAGACGGCGGCTGCAGCACACGAGGTGGCGGAGGAGCAGTCAGCTGACAAGAGGAGCGAGGCCAAGCCCGGTCAGTGGGGCTCCTACGCAGTGGCATCAAAGCTATCGGGGGGCGCTCGTGGCGCCACGGTTGGGTCAACGATGGTCTCACTGGGCAGCTTGGGGGCGAAAGGGAAGGGCACGTGAGGTGGTCGGTGGAAGGTGGGGCTGCATAAATGGGCAGACTTGACCAACTGGAACGCCTAGCGGGCGCAGTTCGTCAAGGGGGCGGGATGTGGAGGAGCCTGGCTAGGCGAGATCGGAACACCGCCAGGATCGGGTAGGGGAAGGAACACCAGGAAGTGCGCAAGCCATGGGTCGTGGTGTTTGAATCACGTAGCACACGTCAAAAAGGAGATGCCTGCTCCACGTTGTCCGACGACACTGACGCGTCGACAACACTCTTTTGCTGCCGAGCACGGCTATACCATCTCTCGCTCGCGCTCGATGTGCCGGCACTTCCCGACGACTCGGATGGGCGCGGGGCCTTCAGCGTTCCCTCCTCAGGATGGGCAGTCGAAATTGTTGTCGGCGTCGATTCTCGGATCCCACTCGCTCCCCCAGCCCTCGCACTCTCGTCCCGACGTGGTTGAGGCGACGTCTTCTTGCTCGTCGACCGGCGCATCCCAGCACATTCGGAAACGGTTCCATCCCCAGTAGATGTCGCCAGCGACCTGCTCCTTGGTGACGTGGGTGAGCCAATCCCCCATACGGCCTGGCGGGCAGGTGCGTCGGGTGCATTGTCCTCGTCAGGGGTTAAGCTGATGTCCACAGCGGGGGGAGCCCCAGTGTTTGTTGTGTAGGGCTGGTCGGCAACGATGTGCCCGAGTGGTCGGGCGTTGCTCCTCATCTCGGCATCTTCAGCGAGAAGCTCACGCTCAGGCCCGAGCAGGGGGCTCGAAGATTCTTGTAAGGCAGGGAGCGCGAGCGGCTGCGGTTCCACATTGTTGGGCCCAGCATGTACAGACTGCGCCACCCTCGATGTAGAAACCTTCCCCTGAAACGTCTTCGAGGGGAGAGACGAGGCCACCTGGCCAGCGAGGCCGCGCAGGACCGTGTCAGCAAGGCCCTCCCGCGCGGCCAGGCGCTTCTCGCGCTCTTGCTGGGCCTTCTCCTTAGCCTCGATGTCGCGGAAGCGTCCCGCGAACGTGTCGAGGCTGTAACGGAGCTTGGTCTCGCTGTCCCTCAGTGCCGCCTCTGCCAGCATCACCGCCTGCTCTCGCCTGGCAACCTCTGCCTCCACCGCCTTAGCCTTCTGTAACACGTGTGAGGCGTCAACCTGCGCCTCACGTGCCTTTGCCTTGAAGGAACGCACTTCCGACAATACCTCTACGGGGTCGTGCCCGGATGAGCGCATGAGGTCCTGTAACCACGCCGCATCTGACGGGCCAATGACCTGCGACAAGCTTTCCCGGAACAAGCGCTCGCTCTCGGCCTTCTTGTCTGCTTGGAGTTCCTCTCTGTGGGACAGCGCAGCCTCGAGCTCATCGCAAGAACGCTCGCGCGATGTGACCCTTGCCTCGCGGTCGAGCAGTCGCTCTTCCTGAACATGGAGTTGCCTCGCACGCTTCGACAAGGTCCGCCCCTCCTCCTCGAGCACTTCCGTCCTGTTGTCGAGGTCAGTCTCGCGCTGGAGTGCCGCATCCTCCCTCCTCTGCAGCGTCTCTTCTCGCGCGGCTACTCGGCCCTCCCTCTCAGCGACAGCAGCAGCACTCCTGCGCGCCTCCTCCGCAAGTGTCCGTGTGGCATTCTCCTGCTCCGCGATCTCCCCAATTCGTCTCTGGAGGTTTCGCTCCTGCTGCTCTTGCACCCTTGACCGCTCTTTAAGGCTCGCTGTGGTCATTTCGACCGTCTTCTCCCTCTTCGCGACGTTCTCCGACAGAGACTTGAGCTCAAGCCGGTCGGATGCCAGCTGCTTCGCCTGCTGTTCCAGCTGTGCAGCGATGGTCATCGCTTGCGTCTCCTTCGCGTGCCCAGCCTTCAGCAGTTCTCTTGCCTCGGCCGCCTCTTGCCCCGCCCTTGCTGAGAGCGCATCGCATTGCTGCTCCCTCACAGCAACTGCTCTGAGCCTTGTCTCTGCCTCGGCAAGCCGGGCCTGGGCCGTGGCGAGGGCCTCCTGAGCGCGCTCGTCTGCCCTCTTCGCATTCTGGACAGACTCGAGGACCCGCTTCTCTGCGCGCCCGATTTTCTCCTCCCGACCATCGATCTCGAGCTCCCTCACAAGGAGTTTCTCTTCCTCATCTGCCAGCTTCTCCAGTTTCCGTTCCAGCTCTTTCGCCTGCCCCGCGTCAATGCCATTGCTTTGTGCAACGCTCCGCTTCAGCTGCCTGTTCTCCCGCGCGAGCCTCGCCTCGCGCATAGCGAGGTCCTTCTCAACCCTCTCCACCCTTCCCTGCCTTTCACCCAGATCATGCTCCCATGCTGCGAGGCGCCGCTCGATAGTTTGCAGGCGTTCTTGGTCGTCGATGTGCTTGTGGGCCCTCCTAGCGTCAGCGCTAAGGTCCTCTCCTTCCTCTTGCACTGGCGCGAGAGTCCCCTCAGATGGAATCCGCTCTCCCCGAGTCAAGACCTGGTGCCCCATGCCCCCCTCCTCCTTCGTTAACCGGCGATCCCCTTCTTCCCTCGCCTCGTCAGCGACTTCCTTGAGGCGACGCTCGAGGTCCGCCGCGTTACCTGCGCCTGCATGTTCTGCCACGACCCTCGCCTGCGTCTTCACGCGCAAGACTGTGGCAGTCGCCAGCCCCACGACGTCGTCTGTCAAGACGGATGCATTGGACACTGCTGGCGTTGCGAGCGCCAAGGCAGTGCCGTCCCGCGCGCCGTCGCTGGTAGTCATGAGGTCGACGTTGCCAGCCACGGCTTGCGCGTCGCCAGCCGCAGCATCCGGGCCCACGTCAACCACGTCCAACGCCGCCAGACCTCCTGTGGACTCCTCCTGCGCCCCCTCAGCATTGCTTGCCCGAATGTAAAGGTTGAGGTTTTGTGTGTTCAGGGACTCTGGTGTTGCGGGCGGCTTGTACCCGGCAGGACGGAGGTGCAGGCCGGATCCGGCGGTGCTTGGCGCAGGCAGCGTGGGGGGCGCGTCCTTCGGTGTCCGGAACGGTGTTGTGTCTGGAGACCTGTTGGGGTGGCCTGGACTACCAAGGCCGTGGTCGAACTCGAATGCCTTCTCCGGTGGAGACAGGACGCGGCTCTCGGGAGGAACTATGGAGTCGTCACTGAACGAAACCGCGGAGAAGTCCACGGGATACTCGCGCGGCTCCCGGACCATGATACTCAGGGACACGCTGGGCGACGCAGGATCGATCGAGCACTGCACACCCGACGACTGCACCGACCGCTTGACACGCGCAGTACTTGCCTTTCCGACCCCAACGCTCACCGATCCAGAAGAACCTTGGCTGTCGGGAGTCGACGCAGCTGAGGCAACTGGGGGCAGGGGACGTCTCAACTCGTTCTCAGATACTGCTGCTGCAATGCTCGCCTCCTTGGCCTCGAGAGCCTGCTCCCGGGCGGCGAGCTCCATCAAGGCCTTCGCCGCCGTGCTCTCCTTCTCGAGGGCGAGCGCAGCCCGTTCAGCCACAGCCCGCTCGCGCTCGGCCATTGATGCCCCGCTCCCTCTGATGGCCTCCTCATACTTGTCGAGTGCGCTCTCCCTGCGACGCACAGCCTCTTCCCGTTCGGCGAGGTCGTTCTCTTTGCGGCTTAGGGCAGCCTCCTTCCCGGCGAGTACCTGGCCGTACTTCGCCTTGTCCCGAACGTCCTCCTCCCGGGACTCAAGGGCGAGCATCTGCTCTCCCACATACGTCTCCCGGATCTTGAGGTCCTCGTCGCGTGCCTCTAGGGCACCCTGGCGCTTCGCGAGGTCCACTGTACGCTGCGCAATGTCCTCCTCTTGATGTCTGAGTTGTTCGGCCCGCTCCTCGGCCTCAGACCGTTCCCTCGCCGCGGCCCGCCGCAGCTCTTCGGCCTCCTTCCTTGCAGATGCAGCCTCCGCCCGGTTCCTGCCAGCCGTGTCCTCCGCTGCCTTGAGCTCCTTGTCGCGCTTGTCGAGACCCGCCTCCCTCGCGTCCAGCTCCTGCTGCTTGCGTTGTTGTTCGGCGTACATCCTGCTCAGCTTCGCCCGCGCGCGGTTCTCGCTCGACTGCTCCTTGGCATCCAGGATGCCTTCCCTCTCCATCAGCTCCCGCTCCTTACCCTCGAGGTCCTTCGCCTTCAGGCTGAGCACTGCCTCCTTCTCCGCCACGCGGGTCGCGAGGGCCTGCGCCTCCTCTAGCCTGGCCTTGGAGGTGGCCTCCACCTCCTCAAGCCCTCGATCCATCTCCGCACGGCGCAGCGCCAGCGCCCCCTTCTCTCCAGTCAGTGCAGCACGCTCAGCACTGAGGGCCATGCGCTGCTCGGACAGCAGAGCGCGCTCCTCGGCGACGGCCGCCACCTCAGCTGCAGCCTCTTCCTGGTCCTCAGCTGCCCTGCGCATCCCCTCGGCGACGCGCTGCTCCCCCTCGTCCCGGAGGCGCACTGCCCGTGCCTCGGCCGCCGCCACCTCGGCCTCCCGGAACTCGAGCTCCCTAACTTTATCGTCCATCTCCCGCTCCCGCTTGTCGAGGGAGGCCGCGCGTTCGAGTAGCGCCGACTCCTTCCCGGACAAGGCCCCTTCCTGAGCGGTGAGACGGAGGGAGCGGGAGTGCAGGTCGCGCTCCCTCTCCCCCATTGCCTCCGCCCTCCGTGACAGGTCCTCCTGTCTGCGCCCCTCCCTCTCTTGCACCCGCCTCTCCCTCTCCCCTAGCCGCGTATCCCTCTCTGCGGCCGCTTCCGCCTCCCGCCGGGCGCGCCCGGAGATCTCCGCCTCCATCTCTGCGAGGGCCCTCTCCTTCGCAGCTAGGGCTGCCGCCTCCCTTCGCAGCTCGGCCTCCACGGCCACTAGCGCCTGGGCCTGCTCAGCAAGCGCGCCCTGGACGCTCGCGGCCACCCGCCGGGACTCGGGAGTTGCGTCAGCACCACCGCCGAGTGAGGGTGTCGGTGCCATCCGCGAGATGGTGTCCGCGAGCTCCTTGGCGGGTGTGCGGTCCGCTGACAGCAGCACCGAGGCACCCCCTGGGAGCAGCCCGGTTGGCAGGGTCATTCCGGTCCTGACGGTGCGGACCGGGCTCATCGCCCCGAAGAGCCTCGAGGGAGTCGCGGCACTCCCAAGGTCGGCCGAGTCGTACAGCCGAGAGGGCCAGGGCTCCTTCGGGGTCAGCCCCTGCGTTGGCGCTTCGCGCGGGGGCGCTGCGGGGGCCTGCTGCTCCCTGTGCGCGTCCGAGGACCGCGAGCGCTGGGGCCGGCGCTTCCGCCTCCCCCGAGACTCGGCCGACGACACCGACCGCGAGCGATTGTCGGGGACCTGCATGGCGACGTCCGAAACTTCGCTCGCCTGGGTCGCCACAGAGTGCTCTGTCTTGGGGAGGGGGGACGTGGCGGGCCCGGCGCGGGAGCGCTCGCACTCGCGGGAGCGGTCTCGACGACGGCGCCCGCCTCCCTTCCCTCTCATAAGAAGCCCAATAACGCCCCCGACGACCGCCGCGGGCGCCGCGACCAAGACGCTGGCTGGACTCATGGACGCCGATGACTCGCGCCTGCGGGGGAAAGGGACAGGCTGCCGTTCGCGGCCGGCACCGGTGATGGAGGTTGTATGGTGGGAAGCGCGTGTGCGAAGGCGTACCGTTCCCGATGGGAGCCACCGTCGCCCTTGCCCTGCCGCGCCATCGCTGCCACCTCGGCCACTGCGAGAGAGGGGGGGCGAGTTTCAGTGGGGTTGTGGTGATTGCGCGCCGCGGACGCATAGGACACCGGCCCTGGTGAATGCGACGCAACCGTCATATAAGTCCGTGAAAAGCCATTTTTCTCTGCCGGAAATCCCAGGCCCCGGCGGCACGAGGTGTGGTAAGGCAGGAGTGGGGGCACCCTCGAGTTTGAACAACGCGGCCCGATACTCCACGCACCAGGCGAACTATCACGGGAAGGCCGGGGGGAATGGGAAACACGCTTTCGTGTCACTGCTGCGGACAGTTCGTGCGCGCCAGGGCGATGTACCGGTTCGGAGGGACCGGGGACCACTCTCACTGATTCCTGTGACAGTGGCCAAGCCCCCAGACGACGGGGAAGTGGCGCTGGAGGGTGGAACGACGGCTATATGCGGACTAGGTAAGGACACGCAGAGTGCCCGGGCGGGCTGCGCCAGCGCTGGCAGACGCCCCTGGTAGCCCGTCCAGGCCCCTAGCCGGCAGGGTCTGTCCCTCGTGGGCCTGCCCCGCACGTAGGACCTGGCACCCACCGCCTCCCGCGATCCTGACATGCGTCGCCGAGGGACGCCCCGTCCCCTCCCCGCGCGGCGCCCACGGATAAGACGCTGGAGGGAAGTGGCGTGGGGGACAATGCCCGTCGCGATCACCGCCGAACACCCTCCTCCATCGCGAGAGTGGTGAAGAGGACCTTCGACCGGTGAGGAAGCCCCGACGGTCGCCCCCGTCCACACAGATCTCGCCGAATATGGGGCGCCAAGGGCTGCCGTCGGGATTCTCCTGCTGGCTGCCGGCCACGGGGGCCGCGAGTGCCGATCTGCGCGCGGCAGCCGGGGGACACGCTGCGACCGTTATGCCTCGCAACCGCCGCCCCTCCCGCCCCTGGTGTCGCAGAAAGACGGGCTCGGCGCCGCTATTTGACTTGTTGCGTATGAAGCTCTCAGTCGGCCCCGCCCGGTCTATCGGTGAGGCGATCTTCCCGAGCGCGGCCTTGCAACAC
>Ga0181582_10000135_pt1 | contig 44262 bp, 41 predicted proteins | sample 071ome_32_FD_132438 | JGI IMG/M metagenome (GOLD analysis project Ga0181582, IMG submission 132438) | Coastal salt marsh microbial communities from the Groves Creek Marsh, Skidaway Island, Georgia - 071405AT metaG (megahit assembly) | ecosystem: Environmental > Aquatic > Marine > Intertidal...
AAGAATTTTTCTTTATCTTTGATGTTGAAATGTGCTGCTTCCAATGAAAAAGGGAGGAAGTATTTTTTTCATAACCAACTGATTGTTAAGTAATCGTTTCGCCCAGTATTATCATGAAGTTATGCCAATAATTCCCACAAAATCAGGACACTTTGAGCACTTTTTATAGCAAGATAACGTCCTGACCGAATTTTTTCCTGATCTCCTTCTGAAATAATGTACATAGCTCTCTGTAAAAACCCCTTAAGGGTGATGAATCACGCCAGGCCAGTGCATGACTCCGCGTAATGGCTTCCCCCTTGATGCGGAGTACCTTGAGTTCATCCCTGCCCCTGATTTCCGAGCGGATATAAAGGGCCGGCATAAAGGCAGCGCCCATTTCCATGTGAACCATCTGCCGGATTGAATCCAGACTCGTGCCTTCATAGTCACGCAGTATTTCGGCATTGAACTCCTTGCAAAGGGCCTCTACCTGCCTGAACAGCAGGTTGTGCTCTTCCAGCGTCAGAATTTCCAGTCCCTCCAACTGGCTAGCCTCGATACTTTTGTTTTTGGCAAGCGGGTGGGCCCTGTTCATGACCAGAAAAAGCGGTTCTCTAAACAGCGGCATTACCGTGATACCGTCTTCCTTAAGCGGCAGTGTGGTCAGAATCAGATCATAGTCACCACCGTACAAGCCGTTAGCCAGATCATCAGGCACTTCTTCCCTGACAAAGAACTTGATCCCGCTGTATTGCCGGTGAACTTCCGGCAGGAGCCAGGGCAGAGAATAGGGCCCAAGTGTCTTGCTGGCACCCAAACGAAAGGTTCCTGAAGGGCCCTTGGTGGCGAAGTTGGCAGCATCGATGATCTGCTTGGCAGCATTCACCGCCTGTCTGGCCTGTTTCAGTAAATCCCTGCCCAGGGGGGTCAGCATGACACCGCCCCTGCCCCGTTCAAAAAGTTCCAGCCCCAGCACCTCCTCCAGCTTCTGCAACTGTGCACTGAGCGAAGGCTGGCTGATTTTAAGTTCCCGTGCAGCCTGCCTCAGGCTTTTGTGTTGGGCTGTCACCAGATAGTAATGTAACTGTTTCAGTGAGAGATTTGCTTCGTTCATAGTTTTTAAACACTTCCTTTAATAGTCTTGCCAATATGATAGTTTATTCCTATCACTAGTAATATATTTTTAATAGTTTATTTTCACTATAGTAGCCCCAAGTTTTAAAAAGCGATGTCACGCTTTGGATACCAGGATCTTTATTCAGCCTGGTCAGACAAGCCAGAGCGTGATTTTTTTAATGTTTGGTTTTTATAGAGGCGAAAGTGACATGGAAAAACTGATTCAGGGGCTGGCAAAATTCAAATCCACGGATTACCAGCAACGTAAAAAATTATTCAAGGAATTGGCCAGCGGGCAGTCACCGGAAGTGCTGTTCATCACCTGTTCTGATTCCCGTATTGACCCCAACCTGATTACCGAAACCGAACCGGGCGATCTCTTTATTATTCGAAATGCGGGCAATATTGTGCCTCCCCATGTCATGAGTGCCGGAGGTAACACTGCCACCATCGAATACGCTGTCCAGGTATTGGGCGTCAAGGACATCGTCGTCTGCGGTCACACTGACTGTGGTGCCATGAAAGGCGCCATGAATCCAGACTCCCTCAAGTCTCTGCCACATGTCTCCAACTGGCTCTCCCACAGTGCTGCAGCCCTGGCCAGGGTAAAAGCAGTTCATGGAGACCTGTGTGCGGAGCATACTATCGATATGATTCAGGAAAATGTTCTCCTGCAGATGCGACACCTGGAAACTCACCCCAGTGTTGCTGCCAAGCTTGCCCTGGGCGAAGTCAAAATCCACGGCTGGGTTTACGATATCGAAAACGGCGATGTAACCTGTTATGACAGCAGTGAAAACGCTTTCATCAAGGTTGAAGACTGGTATGACAAGACCTTGCGCAAATCTGCCTGAGCCTGAAGCCTTACGCCGACAAGCTGGAATGAAACTAACAGGCAATAACTGAAACACAACAACACTGAAATTTTTGATGTACCAAGGAGACAAGTAGTCATGATTAAACTGGACACCAGTCATCTTCGCGGTGATATTTACGGCGGTGTAACCGCAGGCGTGGTCGCCCTCCCCTTGGCTCTGGCCATGGGCGTGGCTTCCGGTCTGGGGCCCATTGCGGGCCTTTACGGTGCTATTTTCGTCGGCTTCTTTGCTGCGCTGTTTGGCGGCACTGAACCGCAGATTTCGGGACCAACCGGCCCCATGACAGTGGTGTGTGCCGGCCTTGCCGCCAGTATTGCTGCCCACCCGGACCTGATGGGCAATACCGCATTAATTTTTACAGCAATCATGCTGGCCGGGCTGTTTCAGATTGCGATGGGTTTTTTCAAACTGGGTGAATATATTCGTCTGGTCCCCTATCCCGTGATCAGCGGTTTCATGAGCGGCATCGGTGGCATTATCATCATACTTCAGATCAGCCCGATGCTGGGGCATGATGCACCGGCCGGCACAATCGATTCTCTCTTTTATGCCCCCACGGCCTTACTGGACATCAATTACATGGCACTTATCCTGGGTGCGCTCACTCTGGCCATCGCCCTGAAATGGCCAGCGGCACTGGGCAAGTATGTTCCAGGCGCGCTGGCGGCATTGATCATTGGCACCATCCTAAGCCTTATCTTTGGCGGCGCGCCGATTCTGGGTGATATCCCGACCGGTCTGCCTCAGATGCATGTGCCGACTCTGTCTGCGACTTCTTTTCTGATCATTGCTGAAGCTGCATTGGTTCTGGCCCTGCTCGGCTCCATCGACAGCCTGCTGACATCACTGGTTGCCGACAACATGAGCCGATCACGTCATAATTCCAACAAGGAACTGATTGGCCAGGGGATCGGCAACATGTTAGCCGGCTTTTTTGGTGGCGCTCCCGGTGCCGGCGCAACCATGCGTACGGTTGTCAACATCCGTACCGGTGGCCGCACCAGAATATCGGGTATGATTCATGCCCTGCTGCTGCTGGCCGTCGTGCTTGGCCTTGGCCCCTACGCCAGCTATATCCCCAATGCAGTGCTCGCAGGCATCCTGATCAAGGTTGGTCTGGATATCATTGACTGGAGCTATATCAAGAATGCGCATCGTGGCCCGCGCTGGGACCTGATACTGATGCTGCTGGTGGTAGGACTGACCATTTTCGTTGACCTGATCACGGCCGTCGGCGTCGGCGTGGTGCTCGCCTCACTCGCCTTTGTCCGACAGGTTGCCCACGACCAGATGGAAAGACTGCGCGCAGTCCATACGGTGCGCCACAAAGCAACTCCGCGCGAGCTTGAGATTCTCGATGAACTGGGCGACAGGGTGCAGGTATTCGACTTCAGCGGTCCGATGAGTTTTGGTGCAGCTGCTGACCTGGGACACCATGCGCGCTCCCAGCTGGAAGGCGGCGCTCAGGCTATCATCCTTGATTTCGAGCGAGTGCCCTTCCTTGATGTTTCAGCGGCGCTGGCAATTGAAACGGTCGCCAGGGATGCCAAACAGAGCGGCAGGACTATTTACCTCTGCTGCATGAACAAGGATGTCGAGAAAACACTTTCTGCCCTCGAGGCAGACAAGCATCTGGACCCTGCGGACCATTTGCCGACACTGGAAGCTGCGCTGGAAGCCGCACTGAAACTGCTGGGAAAGTCACCTAGCCGTTTCGAACAGAGCAATCTCGAAGCGGCTCAAGCCACCTGAACCTCCTGAAAGCTTGCTGACTTCTTCCCCCCTTCTGCAGCAAGCTTTTCAGGACATAAAAAAACCGGCGCTCTAAGCGCCGGTTTTTTTATGCGGTTTTCTGAATTTTACAGCGTGAAGTCAATGCTGTAAGAAACAACAAACTTCACTTCATCATTGTCTCTTGCCGGCATATTGGCATAGTCCTCCAGACCATCGCCATCACCATCGGCATCCAGGTCAGTAAAGGTAACCATGGCGGCAAAGCCATCCTTCGCAAGGCTGATGTTGAAATCCATGTAGTCTTCAGTCACACCATTAAAAGAGTAGGCGAAATCTCCTTCATGGAAACCGGCATGCAAGCCAAATTCGGCACCACTTGCCATGGGGATGGTGTAGTCCACTGAGAAGTAGGATGCCTGGGCAAAACCAAAATCTTCACCCGGTGCTTCGTCTGGTTCCGCATTGGTCAGCAGGTACAGGGTCAGACCAAGATTGCCAAAACCAAGAGAACCATAGATTTCACCGAAGTCATATCCGGCATTGGTGTCATAGTTGTAATACAGATAGCCAAGGTCATAGCTAAAGCTGTCTGTTTCACCTGCATAACCAAAGTAGATATCATGCTCATAAGAGTAGGCATCATCGGAATCATAGGCCACATTGGATGCCCAGGTGCCGACGTAGAAACCGGAATCACTGGCATAGTCAATCCCACCCTGAACGGCAGCTTCGTTGATAGACTGGGTAAGACCGCGCCAGATATAGTTGTTGGTAAGATTGACGTTACCTGAGAGCTCTGCATAAGAAGGCGCAGAAACTGAAGCCACAGCCAGACCTAATGCTGACACAGCCAGAGGCTTTCTAAGGGTGGTGATCAGCGTTTTTTTCATAACTTTTCTCCTAATGTTCCCGCCACAACGGGACAGTTAATTTGGTTTTACCAGGAAAGCATGTATTTCCTGTCAGCTTAAATAGCAAAGACCTTGCCAACTATTCTAACTAGCTGTTTTAACTATATTTTTAGAGAAAAATGAAGAAAAAAGACCGGATGTGCCAGCTGCTATTAACAGCAAAGCAGCAAGATTCGGTGCGAAATGCAGGCGATTAGCACTAGATTGGTGCGAAAAGACGGACGGTAAAGCGCAAAGTTACGGGATGGCATGCGATTGATGCACCAGCCGACAGCAAAAAACCAGGCACAGCCGAAAGAGCAGCTTGCTATGCCTACTCCCACTCAATGGTGGCCGGCGGTTTGCTGGAGATATCGTAGGACACACGCGAAATTTCACGAATTTCATTAATGATGCGACTGGAAACCGTCTCTAGCAACTCATACGGCAGGTGTGCCCAGCGCGCTGTCATGAAATCTACAGTTTCCACGGCACGAATCGCCAGCACATAGGAATAGCGGCGTCCGTCACCGACCACGCCAACAGACTTGACCGGCAAAAACACCACAAAAGCCTGGCTTACCTTGTGATACCAGTCGGCCTTGTGCAGCTCTTCGATAAAAATGGAATCAGCCTGACGCAGGATATCGCAGTATTCCTTCCTGACCTCACCGAGAATTCGCACGCCAAGACCCGGACCGGGGAATGGATGCCGATAGACCATGTCATAGGGCAAGCCCAGTGCCAGACCAAGTTTGCGCACCTCATCCTTGAACAGTTCGCGCAGGGGTTCGAGCAATTCCAGCTCCATTTCTTCCGGCAGACCACCAACATTATGGTGGGATTTGATGACGTGGGCGGTACCGTGTTTGGCGCCAGCCGATTCAATCACATCCGGATAGATTGTTCCCTGGGCCAGCCATTTGACCTCACCGCTTAGCTTGCCAGCTTCGTCATCGAAAACTTCAATAAAGGTATTGCCAATGATTTTGCGTTTTTGCTCTGGATCACCAATGCCTGCGAGTCTGTGCAGAAACAGGTCCTCGGCATCGGCACGGATAACCTTGATTCCCATGTGATGGCCAAACATTTCCATGACCTGGTCACCTTCACGTAAACGCAGCAAGCCATTATCCACAAAGACACAGGTCAGCTGATCACCTATGGCCTCATGCAAAAGTGCAGCAACAACCGATGAATCGACGCCGCCTGAAAGGCCCAGTAGGACCTGGTCATCGCCAACCCGTTCTCGAATGCTTTTGATGGAATCTTCAATGATATTGGCTGGCGTCCAGAGCGCCTCACAGTCACAGATGTCGTGGACAAAACGATTCAGAATACTCTGTCCTGCCGGCGTATGAGTGACTTCCGGATGAAACTGGATAGCATAGAAGCGCCGGTTTTCATCGGCCATGGCCGCCACCGGAGCACTTTCTGTCGATGCAATGACCCTGAAACCCTCTGGAATACGGGTAACCTTGTCTCCATGACTCATCCAGACGTTATGCAGAATCTTGCCATCTCTTTCGATAGGGCTCTCCAGATTGGCCAGCAGTTGGCTTTCGCCTTCCAGGGCAATGGCTGCATGACCAAATTCGGATTTATCAGAGGCCTCTACTTCGCCCCCCAACTGCTGGGCCATGGTATGCATACCATAGCAGATACCCAGCACGGGAATATTGGCATCAAACAGATAATCAGGTGCACCCGGCGCGTTAATAATATGCACGGACTCCGGTCCGCCTGAAAGAATAACGCCCTGTGGGGCAAAAGCCTCAAAATCTTCCCGTGGGATATCGTAATGATGAATTTCACAGTAAACACCGGCCTCACGCACCCGACGTGCAATCAGCTGGGTGTACTGCGAACCAAAATCAATGATGAGAATTTTTTGTGCGTGAATGTTGTGACTCATTTAGACAACTATCCTGTGTATGCAAAATTGAATAAGGAAACAAACGGGGTGAAGGAAACACGTTTGAAAGCGTTGCCTGCGACGCAGAATCGAGGCAATAAAACACGCAGGGAAGGAGCGTATGCTTCTAAGACATGACTGACTGGGTACTTTGTTAACGAAGAATCTGCAAGCACAGCAGCTTTCTTAGCTAACACGGTAGTTGGGAGCTTCCTTGGTAATGCTAACATCGTGTACGTGGGATTCGGAAACGCCGGCCGATGTGATTTTCACAAACTTTGGCTTCACTCGCATCTCTTCAATATCCTTGCAACCGGTCAAACCCATGCTGGAACGAATACCGCCGATCAGCTGGAATATGATTGCCGACATCGGTCCTTTGTAGGGCACCCTGCCTTCGATGCCTTCCGGCACCAGCTTGGCGGCACCGGCTTCTATATCCTGAAAATAACGATCGCTGGAGCCGTGGTTTTTTGACATGGCGCCGAGTGAACCCATGCCCCGATAGGCCTTGTAGGATCTCCCCTGGTACAGTTCAACATCACCCGGGGATTCTTCAGTACCGGCCAGCAGAGAACCGATCATGACCACGTTGGCACCGGCAGCAATGGCTTTGGCAATATCACCGGAAAAACGAATTCCGCCATCCGAAATAATGGTGACATCCGTATCCTTGAGTTCTTCGGCAACATTGGCCACGGCGGTAATCTGGGGGACACCGACACCGGTAACAATACGTGTGGTGCAGATCGAACCCGGACCAATACCGACCTTGACCGCATCCACACCGGCATCCACCAGTGCTCGGGCTCCGGCTGCCGTGGCAACATTGCCACCGATCAGTGAAGTCGACGGAAAAGCCGCTTTGATATCTTTGACACGGTTAATCACTTCCTGGGAATGGCCATGTGAGGTGTCTACTACCACGGCATCCACACCGGCGGCTACCAGCGCCTTGACGCGTTCTTCTGTATCCGGCCCGGTACCTACCGCTGCACCGACACGCAACTGACCCAGGGCATCCTTGCAGGCATTGGGATATTCTTCCGCCTTGCGGATATCCTTGAGAGTAACCAGCCCCTTGAGCTGAAACTCAGCATTCACCACCAGCACCTTTTCAATACGGTGCTTGTGCAGGAGCTTTTTGACTTCATCCAGTCCCGTTTCTTCCGGCACCGTGACCAGACGCTCTTTCGGCGTCATGATTTTGTTGACGCAGGCATTAAGGTCATTTTCAAAGCGCACATCACGGCTTGTAACAATTCCGACAAGCTGCTTGCTTTCCTGGTTTTCCACCACCGGCATTCCCGAAATATGATGTTCCTGAATCATGTCCAGCAGTTTGCGCACAGTGGTATCCGGGGTAATGCAAATCGGATCCGTCACCACACCGCTTTCATATTTCTTCACGGTGCGTACTTCCCTGGCCTGCTCTTCAATGCTCATACTCTTGTGAATAATGCCCATGCCTCCTTCCTGCGCCATGGCAATCGCCAGACGTGACTCTGTCACGGTATCCATGGCTGAAGAAACGAGAGGAATGTTAAGGCTGATATCGCGAGTCAGGCGGGTCTTTAGTTCGACCGAATTGGGCAACACAAGGGAATGCGCAGGGACTAGAAGTACATCGTCAAAGGTTAAGGCATCTTCTACTATTCGTAGCATATCACCATTTATCCAAGTGCAGGCCCGGCTGTGCGGGAAAGCGCGCTATTATAAACTTCTGCCTGAAACCAGACAATAGCAGCTTGTTGCAAAAAGGCAGAAGGCGGGACCAGCCCCGCATATTTACGGTATCATGGCAGCATGACAAACGAACAGATTAGCAGTCCCACTGCCCGGCAAGAGGCTGTGTATACGGTCACTGAACTGAACCGTGAGGCTCGCCATCTGCTAGAGGATCATTTTCCTGCAGTGCAGGTTGAAGGTGAGCTTTCCAACATAGCCATGCCAGCTTCCGGCCACTGGTATTTCACTCTGAAAGACGAAAATGCACAGGTTCGCTGTGCCATGTTCCGGGGACGTAACCAGTTCGTTAAAATCAAGCCCCGCGAAGGTATGCAGATACAGCTGAGGGCCAAGCTCAGCCTGTACGAAGGACGTGGTGATTACCAGCTGATTGTTGAAAGCCTGAGCCCTCTGGGTGAAGGAGCCCTGCGGATTGCTTTTGAAGCACTTAAGAACAAACTGCACAGGGAAGGCCTGTTCAATGAAGAACACAAGCGGGAACTGCCCTCCTTGCCTGCCCATATCGGGGTCATCACCTCGCCCAGCGGGGCTGCTATCCGGGACATTATCAGCGTGCTCAAACGCCGCTTTCCTGCCATCCCAATTACCATCCTGCCAGTCCCTGTACAGGGTACTGAGGCAGCACCGGCTATGGTGCAGGCTCTGCAAGTGGCTAACCAAAAACAGGGGGTATTGTCTGACCTGGATGTACTGATTATTGGTCGCGGTGGCGGTTCGCTGGAAGATCTGTGGGCTTTCAATGATGAAAAGCTGGCACGTGCCATTTTTGCATCGGAGCTGCCGGTACTCAGTGCGGTTGGTCACGAAGTGGACTTCACCATTGCCGATTTTGTTGCAGACATGCGGGCTGCAACCCCGACTGCCGCTGCTGAATTGCTGAGCCCTGACCAGGAAGAATTCCAGGCGCTGTTTGCCGCCTACCAGAACCAGTTTTCCAGCCTGCTACATGGCTCCCTCAAACAGGCCTCCCAGCATCTGCACTGGTTGCGCAAGCAGATCAAACACCCGGGGCGTCGCTTGCAGGAACAGGCCCAGAAAGTAGATGGACTGGAGCTCAAACTACGCCGAGAATTTCACTTTTCACTTGCTCAGTGCAGGCATACTCTCAAGACTCAGTCGCAAAATCTGTTACAGCACTCCCCGCTTAGCATGATTCGCAGCAGACATCAGGAAAGTGCTTACCTGCTGCAAGGTTTGCACAGGGCTCTATTGCAGCATCTTAGAGGTCTCAGAATGCAACTGGCTGATATGAGCCATGCCCTGAACAATCTGAGCCCCTTGAATATTCTGGCCCGTGGCTATTCGGTGACTTATGACGACAAGAATCAAGTATTGAGTTCCTGTCGAGATATTAAAGCAGGAGCTTCCATTAAAACCCGTCTGCACGAGGGGGAACTGATAAGCATTGTTGAAGAAGTAACTCCGAAAAATGCGGCACAAGATACTTAGACGTGGAGTTCTCTGTGTCTCTTCATTCCCCTTTTATTGATTAAGCACAGCCTAATGCGTAGAATTTACTTTAGATATTAAGGTTAACTGCCTTAGTCTTTCTGAAAATTTTCGCTTTAATCATTCCTTAACAAAGTTGTATTAGAGTTTCTCCGGCAACTTTACTGACAAGGGGAAAGTTGTGACTGCTACTGAAACCAAGACAGTCCATGGTTTAGCTGTTTATAAAAAAACATCGAAAACCCTAAAAAAACTGTTAGCAGAAAAAGACGAGCCGGAAATTCACGGCACGAAGATATGGTATTCAAGTTTTTTTGTGATTGATTACCTGGACACCAATCCGCCAGCTGAAAACACCGCCATCATGGAAATCGGTTGTGGCTGGGGTTTGTTATCGATTTACTGTGCCAAGAAATTCAAGGCTTGCGTCACTGGCGTTGACGCCGACAAGCATGTTTTCCCTTTTCTGAATTTGCATGCCAGAGCAAATAACACCAGTGTGAAAAAAAAGGTGGCCCGCTTTGAAAACCTCAGGCGCAAAACGCTGAGACAACAGGATATAATTGTCGGGGCAGACATCTGTTTTTGGGATGAACTGGTTGACCCCTTATACAAGGTTATAAAAAAATCTGTGGAAGAAGGCGTAACACGAATTATTATTGCAGACCCTGGTCGTTCACCTTTTCTGAAACTAGCCAAGCGCTGCAAGAAAAAACTGGGAGCAGAGCTGCTTGAAGTGGAAGTTCATGAACCCAGCCATAAAGACGGATATTTACTGATTATCGACAAATGATATGAACAACACATCAAGCGGCACAGACAAGCTAAATCTGGATATTCCCGACTATTTTATCAACCGGGAACTGAGCCTGCTTGAATTTAATCGCCGAGTACTGGCCCAGGCCCGTGACAAACAAACACCACTGCTCGAGCGTTTGTTCTTTTTGTGTGTTGCCAGCTCCAACATGGACGAGTTTTTTGAGATTCGTGTTGCCGGCCTCAAGCAACAGGTCGCCTACGGCTCAACCCAGCGCGGGCCAGACAATCTGAGCCCCTCTGAACAGCTGGACCTCATCAGTGAAATTGCCCATGACCTGCAGGATGAACAATACCGTATACTCAATGATGAGTTATTACCGGCACTGGCCAAGGAAGATATCCATTTTCTACATCATGATCGCTGGAATCAGACCCAGTCCACCTGGATAAAAAGTTATTTCAACCGGGAGCTCCTGCCCGTACTCAGTCCGGTTGGCCTTGATCCCGCTCACCCCTTTCCTTCAGTACTGAACAAAAGTCTGAATTTCATTATTTCCCTTGAAGGCAAGGACGCATTCGGCCGCAACAGTGGTATTGCCGTCGTGCAGGCACCCAGGGCCCTGCCACGTTTGATACGCTTGCCCTCATCCTGCGCCAGTCATGAATATGATTTCGTATTTTTATCTTCCATTATTCTTAAGCATGCAGGTGACCTCTTCCCCGGTATGACAGTAACCGGTTGTTACGAGTTTCGTGTCACCCGCAACAGTGATCTATTTGTCAGCGAGGAAGAAGCAGAAGACCTGATGCGCGCTCTGGAAGGTGAATTGCCGTCCAGACGCTTTGCCGAGGCTGTGCGACTGGAAGTTACAGACCACTGTCCACAGGAAATGGTTGATTTCCTGATTCATAAATTCAACTTGCGTGTAAAGGATGTCTACCGGGTAGATGGACCCGTCAATCTCAACAGGATGCTTGCCATACCCAGCATGGTTAACCGACCGGAACTGCAATTTTCTCCCTTCACACCAGCCTTGCATAATAGACTGATACGCTCAGACAATATCTTTGAAACCATCAAGAAAGGTGATGTTCTGCTACACCATCCTTTTCAGTCATTCATGCCGGTGATAGATTTTGTACGCCAGGCAGCGGCAGACCCCGATGTACTGGCCATCAAACAGACTTTGTACCGCACCGGGGATGACTCCATTCTGGTCGAGGCCCTGATTGCTGCAGCGCATGCTGGCAAGGAAGTCACGGTAGTGATTGAGTTGCGTGCCCGCTTTGATGAAGAAGAAAATATCGAACTGGCCACTGAACTACAGAATGCTGGCGTTCACGTCAGCTATGGCGTGGTTGGCCACAAAACACATGCCAAGATGATTCTGGTTATTCGCCGTGAGGGCCGTCATTTAAAACGCTACGTTCACCTGGGAACTGGAAATTACCACGCAAAAACTTCCCGGCTGTATACCGATATAGGTTTATTGAGCAGCGATACGGCAATTACGGATGATGTTCAAAAGGTTTTTCAGCAGTTAACAGCACTCGGCAAGGCAGGCAGGCTTAAAAAGGTACTCCAGGCTCCTTTTACTCTTCACAAAACCATGCTCGAGTTGATTTATCAGGAAATAGCCATCTCGAAAAAAGGTGGCACAGGACGAATCATTGCTAAAATGAATTCCCTGGTAGAACCTGAAATTATCAAGGCGCTTTATCAGGCTTCACAGGCAGGTGTTAAAGTCGATCTGATTATTCGTGGCATCTGCTGCCTGAGACCCGGCTTAAAAGGCATCTCAGATAATATTCATGTACGCTCCATTGTCGGTCGCTTTCTTGAACATTCTCGACTGTTTTATTTTCACAATGATGGCGATTACCTGCTCTATGCTGCTTCTGCAGACTGGATGGACCGCAATTTTTTCCGCCGTATTGAGACCTGTTTTCCCATTGAGGAAAAACGCCTGAAGAAAAAAGTGTACAAGGAATGTCTGCTCAATTATCTGTCTGACAATGTTCAGGCATGGCTTCTTCAGGCAGACGGCAGCTATAAAAAGGCAAGCAGGGGTAATACCAAGGCGCGCGCTGCCCAGCAGGTGCTGCTGGAAAGCTATACTTCCTGAGCCCTGATCATCCTGTAAAATTCCAGCATCAGACTGCTGGCGCCTGGCGTCTCCTGTATACCAGCCAGAATTTTTTCAACATCAAGCCCTTCCTCGCGCAAGGTCTCTTGCCGCTCTTCTATATAAGCGCGCATTACAAGCGCATTAAATTCGGGGTGAAACTGACATCCCCAGATATTTTCTGCAAATTGCACTGCGTGATAGGCTTCGAAATCATTGCTGCCAAGCACTTTTGCCCCGGCAGGCAAGCGTGTGACACTTTGCATATGACTGACATGCGCACTAAAACGCCTGCCCATCCTTGAAAACAGAGGATCCTGCTCTGAGCCATCCAGCAAATTCACTTCAACCGTGCCAATTTCACGCCCCTGCGGATGATAGTCAACCTGACCCCCGAAGGCATGAGCCAGTAACTGGTGCCCATAACAGATCCCCAGCATGGGTAATCGAGTCACCAAGGCATGACGCAACCAGTCTGCCGTATATTCGCTCCAATCCAGTTGATCCGTAACCATGGCCGGTGAACCGGTAATCACAACACCGGCTATCGCATCATGCGCTGGCAATTTTTCATCCTGATAAACACTGACGACAGTAAATTCGGCTGCCTTGGCCTGCATACCATCGATAATCCATTTCTCAAAATCCCCTGCCCGTTCAAAGGCTTTTTGCACCGTGTGTCCGGTTTTAATGATCAGGATGGGCTTCATGATTTGGAGTGTCGGGAAAGTTCTCGGTTTCGTTTAATCCGCCGTTTACGGGCAACCTGGCGACCCGTTAGCTGTTCTTCATGCTTGATGAAAGGGTTGTCATCGCTGCGCAGCTCAATACGAACGGACGTCCCTTCCAGTTTAAGCAGGCTCCGAAAGGTTTTTTCCAGATACTTTACATAAGAAGCGGGCAACTTATCAGTCTGTTTTCCGTGAATAACGATTCTAGGCGGATTTTGACCGCCGGCATGTGCGTAGCGCAGTTTGATACGCCTGCCGTTATGCATCGGAGGTGCGTGCTCACTGACGGCCCGCTCCAGAATCGCAGTCAATTTTGCTGTGGGTAATTTGCGTAGCGCTGAATCGTAGGCATGTTTCACCGAGCGATATAGATCCCCCACACCCGTACCATGCAAAGCCGAGATGAAATGGATCTTGGCAAAATCAGCAAACACCAGGCGACGACGGATATCCTTTTTCACCTTATCCTTGTCATATTCACTCATGCCATCCCATTTATTCAGGGCTATGATAAGACCACGGCCTGTTTCCAGCACATAACCCAGCAAATGCAGATCCTGTTCAACAATGCTTTCACGTGCATCCATCAGCAGAATAACCACATTGGCATCCTGAATTGCCTGCAGGGATTTCACTACTGAAAATTTTTCAATCGTTTCCTTGGTCTTACCCCGTTTTCTGATACCGGCTGTATCGATGAGGGTATATTTCTGCCCTCGGCGCTCAAAGGGAATATAGATACTGTCGCGAGTGGTGCCAGGATGATCGAAAACCACAACACGTTCTTCACCCAGCAAGCGGTTTACCAGCGTAGATTTACCCACATTGGGCCGACCAGCAATAGCGATCTTTATGCCGGCTTCTTCTTCATCCTCCAATTCGTTTTGTTCATCTGAGGGAAAATCAGCAAGTATCTTGTCCATCATGCTTTTCACTCCCCTTCCCTGGCTTGCCGCAATCGGATAAATATCCTCAAGCCCGAGACGGTAGAACTCACTCAGCGCCAGGTCAGGATCCAGACCATCAACCTTATTGACCAGCAAGATGAATGGCTTTTCCTGCTTGCGCAGATAATCCACCAGGAACTGGTCTCCGGCTCCCAGGCCGGCACGACCGTCCACCAGCAAGAGCACCAGATCTGATTCCTTGATGGCGAGTAAAACCTGATCTGACATGGGCGCATCAATACCTTCTTCACTGCCATCGATACCGCCGGTATCAATGACAATGAAGGCCCGCCCCTGATGTTCGGCTTCACCGTACTGTCGATCCCGTGTTAAACCAGGAAAATCAGCCACCAGCGCATCACGGCTCTGGGTCAGCCGATTAAACAGGGTTGATTTGCCAACATTGGGACGGCCCACCAGGGCCAGCACGGGTACCATAGATTTAATCTGGCGCTTAAGCGCTTAAAGAACTATTCACCCTCAACGCGTAATGCAACGAGGTCGCCACGATTACCGTAAGCGTAGAGAATACCATTTCTGCTCTGGATACTGCGCAAGCCTCCACTGCCCAGTCGATAGCGCCCGACAAAACTGCCATCTACCTGGGAAAGCAAGTGGATATAACCTTCAAAATCACCGACAGCGACATAGTTATTGAAACTGACTGGCGCTGAAATCTGACGTAAATCCAGTTGATCATTGTTCCATACCTCAGGATTCTGTGCGCCGCGCCGATAAGCCTTCACATGACCACGTTCATCCACGAGGTATATATTGCCAAAACCTGTACTGACACCCACCAGACTCGATTCTTCCACCCGCCACTGAATCTGTCCGGTATTGATATCCAGCATGCTCAAATAGCCATGCAGGGTGGGAACCAGCACAGACGCACCATCCAGAAACAGGTTGGCATCCACATCAGTTAGCCGTTCTATCTCTGAACGGCCGGTAGGAATGGCAATACGTGTATCCCAGTTCAAGGTGCCATTATTCAGTGCCACTGAAACCATGACCCCGTTATCGAAAGCGGCCAGCACAGCATTGCCCACAATAAGCGGCGAACTGGTGCCGCGTATGGTGAGCGCCGGAACCGTATTCTCATATATCCAGATACGTTCTCCACTGCGAGCATCATAGGCTGCCAGACTGCCATCAATTGCCTGCACGACCACTGTATTACCTTCGACAGCCGGCACCGACAAGACCTCGCTGCTGGTATCAGACTGCCAGACAAGCTCACCGGTATTTTTATCCAGAGCAATCAGGCTGGCATTAGCGGTTCCGACGAAAAGGTAATCATTGCCCATTCCGACACCACCGGTAATCTCCTCTTCCAGATTGTTTTGCCAGAGCCTGCTGCCATTTTCGGGATCAAATGCCCTTACCTGACCATTGTTGGCAGCCGCATAAATTGCAGCCGCATCAATTGCCGGTCTCAGGTTATTGTAGGTATCGCCCTGTCCATTACCAACTCCAGCACGCCAGAGTCGTGTGAAGGAAACCTGCTCATCAAAACTGACCAGCTCAGCAGGCTGTTCACCTTCCGGTTCACCAAAGAAAAAGCCACAGCCACCCAGTAACAAACTCAGTGAAAGAACAAGACTTGAAGTAGAGAGTTTCATCATAGGGCTTAGGAACTGATGTCGTTCAGCTTAAGCTCCACAATTTCGGCATTGACTCCCAGTTCAAGCGCTCTCTGGTAAGCCGCCTGGGCTTCTTCGGTATTTCCCAGCATGGCATGCGCATCTCCCTGGATTTCCGCATAATTTCCGGCAAAAGGGCCTGCCTCTACAGCATTCAAGAGATCAATTGCGGCCTGGGCATTACCCTGAGACAACACAACCCGGGCAAGTCTTGAACGTGCGGTCAGTGCCAGCTCATCATCAATGCTACTGAACATTCCCAGTTTGGGGTTGTCCAGAATCCAGCGCAACTCAGCAGCCGCAGCTTCCAGATTACCCGATTGCACATAAAGCCGGGCCATCATCAATGCTGAATAACGGCTGTAGACTGTTGCAGAAAAATCATTCTTCAGCTCATCGTGCAAAGCACGTGCAGAACTCAGTTCGTCTTCATCGACGTCAAGGTCAGCATCCGTTTGCACCTGGTTGAGCAATTGCAGATAGATATCTGAGGCTGCTTCGGCAACACTTGCCTGAGAAGATTCCCAGTAACGGGAACCGAATAAAACCGCCAGAACGAAAACAATGCCAACAATGACCGTTGTGCCGTTTTCTTCCCACCAGCGTTTTATGGCTTCAATTTGTTCTTCATCTGTATCGTAGGCCAAAATATGCTCCTAAGCACCTGCATCATTAAATAGTGTTGTAATCCGTGCTGCCACGTCCTGTTCTGCCAGTATGCTTGACTGACCATCATCATCGAGCATTTTCAGCTTGATTTCGCTCCCTTCCAGCACCAGCGCCCAACTGGCCTGACTGGCATAGGCTTTTTTGAGCTGGCTATTATATTTGCCGCCAGCACAGTGGGTCAAAACTCTTAGTACCGGGTTTTTCCTGCGCAGTTCATCTGCAAGAGCCAGGCCGCGGGGGATATTTTCCTCACCAATTATGGCAATAAAAACATCGACCTGCTTTTCCAGAGTCGGAGGCAACTTTCTCAGCTCCTGCAGCATCAGCAATACCCGTTCCATGCCCATGGCGAAACCGACAGCTGGCGTATCAGACCCGCCCAACTGCTTGACCAGGCCATCATAGCGACCACCGGCACAAACCGTCGCCTGCGCCCCTAGTTTATCCGTAGTCCATTCGAAGACCATGCCGTTGTAGTAATCCAAGCCACGCACCAAGTTGCTATTAATACTGCTCTGAATTCCCTGTGCTGCCAGCATATCCAGCAGGGCCTGGAACTCTTGCTGGGAAGTGCTGTCGATATATGCATCCAGGCGCGGAGCCTGTTTTAAAATAGCCTGCGTCTGCGGACTCTTGCTGTCGAGAATACGCATGACATTGGTTTCCAAACGGCGCTGGCTGTCTTCATCCAGCTCGGCTTTATGGGACTGAAGGTAATCACGCAAGGCCTGACTGTAGGCAATGCGGTTAGCCGGGGTTCCAAGATTATTGATCTCCAGCGTGAGGTATTGCTCGATGCCCAGCGCCTGCCAGAGGTGGGCACTGAGTAGAATCATCTCTGCCTCAATAGCAATGCCTGACATACCAAAGGCTTCCACGCCAAACTGCGAAAACTGCCGGTAGCGGCCTTTTTGGGGACGCTCGTGTCGATACATCGCACCCAGATACCAAAGCTTCTGTATCTGGTTGTATAAAAGACCGTGCTGTTCGGCAGCGCGGACACAGGAGGCGGTCCCTTCTGGCCGGAGGCTCAGGCTGTCGCCATTACGGTCCTCAAAGGTATACATCTCTTTTTCCACAATGTCTGTAGCATCGCCAATAGAACGTTTGAACAGCTGGGTCTGCTCCAGCACAGGAAAGCGGATTTCCTGATAGGCATAGCTAGCCATCAGCTGCTGAATCACTTTTTCCAGGTATTGCCAGTGTGAGCTTTCGGGCGGCAATACATCATTCATGCCGCGAATGGCTTGTATCTTCTGCTTCGACAAACTAGTTACTTCCCGTCTTCTTCAGTGGCTCAGGTGCTACCTGTCCGGCTTCAATTTCTGCGACTTTGGCACGCACCATCGCTTCGAGTTCATCGACCAGATTTTCATTCTTGATCTTGTGACTGGTCTGCCCATTGATATAGGACATGTTGACCGGGGTGGCTCCGGTCAGGCCAATATCAGCTATTCGTGCCTCACCCGGACCGTTCACAATACAGCCCACCACGGAAACATGCACCGGCGTGGTGATGTCTTCCAGACGGGACTCCAGTTCATTGACCGTAGCAATCACGTCAAAATTCTGTCTGGAACAGCTTGGGCAGGCGACCAGATTAACCCCTTTTTTACGCAGTCGCAGACTCTTGAGAATTTCAAATCCGGCTTTGACTTCTTCGACCGGATCAGCAGCCAGGGATATGCGAATGGTATCGCCGATGCCGTCCATCAGAAGCAGACCCAGCCCAATGGATGACTTGACTGTCCCGGCACGCAGTCCGCCAGCTTCAGTGATACCCAGATGCAAAGGTTGTTCAATCTGCGGCGACAGTTTGCGATAAGCATCCACGGTCATGAATATTTCTGATGCTTTCATGCTGACTTTGAAGTCCTGAAAGTCATAAGAATCCAGAATGTCTATCTGTCGCAAGGCTGACTCTACCAGGGCATCGGCATTCGGCTCCCCGTACTTGCGCAGCAATTCCTTGCCCAGTGATCCGGCATTAACGCCGATTCGCAGGGGAACTTGTTTATCCCTGGCGGATTCAATCACAGCACGGATTTTTTCTTCGCGACCTATATTGCCTGGATTGATGCGCAAACAGTCGACTCCGGTTTCCAGCACCTTGAGCGCTATTTTGTGATCAAAATGAATATCGGCAATAATCGGCACCCTGGCAGCATCACGGATCTGTCTGAAGGCATCGGCAGCTTCCATGGTGGGAACAGACACCCTGACAATATCCACACCCACTTTTTCCAGCGAGCGGATCTGTGCCAGAGTCGCCTCAACATCGCAGGTATTGGTATTGGTCATGCTTTGAACAGCTATTGGTGCATCACCACCAACAGGGACATCCCCTACCATTATTTGTCGGGTCTTACGGCGCTTTATCGGGCTTTCAGTAATCATTATCCGCCTGTCATCTGTGCTTTTGTCAGGATAGTAATGCTGTGTGGCAGTTCTGCGTTCTGGGCCTTGGCATCATCGGCAAATACAAGTGCCAGTCCTATCAACACGGCCAGCAATATTAGCGCGAGCAGGACCCGGACGATTATTTTCTTATTGCCTTTTGCTTTTCTGGCTTCACTTTCCTGCTTGGCGGAATCTTGCCCGGCTGTCACGAAATTCTGATAACACTTGAGGATCTCATCGACATCAGCCCCTAAAAACTGGGCATAGGATTTAAAGTAGCCCTTGGTAAAAGTAGCACCGGGCAGCTTGCTATAGTCATCATTCTCAAGAGCCTTGACGTAATGCACGGTGATATACAATGATTCCGACACGCGCTCATGTGAGTAGCCCATTTCTTCACGCAGTTTTTTCAATTTTGCACCAGGCGAAGGCCACAGATCACGCTCATTTTCGTGAGCCGAGTCCTGCGTATTTTCCTCGATTTTCTCACTCATTGATCAGTTGGCGGTAAAGCGCATACTCTGTTGAATCAGGAAACCTTTCTGCCAGCAATGCGGCATACTCCTGGAGCCTGGCGTTGTTACCCCCAGCGTCTTCCAGCTGAATGCCTACCCATAAGCTTCTCGCTGTTTGTTGCAAATTAAAAAACTGCTGAAGAGTCAGAAACCGCTGATAATAATCCCGTGCTCCGGCAAGATTGGACCGCTGCAAATTCAGATCAGCCAGCTCCAGCGTCGAACGAAGCCTGTTGCCATTAAGTTGCAATGCCCTGTTAAAGGCAAATTCAGCATCATTCAAGCGCTGCAGCTGTATAGCCGCCAGTCCCATGTTTTCGAATGCCTGTGCGCGATTTGGATAGGCGGTATCTGCGACGACTTCCTGCAACTGATCATAGGCATCATCAAATCGTTGATTGGAATACAAAAAAGCCGCGTAATTATTTCGAACCTGGGAGTTGCGAGATTCCAGCCGAATCGCACGGCGGAAACTGTCATCCGCCAGATCCAGATCGCCTTCAAGGGTATAGATCAGGCCCCAGACACCATAGATATCACTGTTATTCGGATCTATCTCGGATGCATTATTTAGATGCCGGCGAGTTGATGCCAAGTCACCCTGCTCAAGATAGCCCTGTGCCAGGCGCAGATAATTATCCAGGGCTTCATCTGGAGGAGCCCTGTCAAAACCGCCAGTAGTTTCACTGACACAGGCGCTCAGTATCAAGCCTGATAAAAGCACGCAGCCTAGCAATGTGCCTTGTTTCTTCGTCAGCATTTTCATTATCTACCCAAAGCCCCTAGCCTAACATATTATTGAACTTTTAGAGGCTGAACAGAAGCGCTTTGTTCCCGTTGTGCAAGGTATCTCGCGCTTCTGCGAGTCATGTCATCAACCTGCCCCACCAACTGGCCACAGGCAGCACCTATTTCATCCCCACGGGTAGTTCGAACCGTTACCACATAGCCCTCATTCTGCAAAATTTTACGAAAATTGCTGACAGCAGAATCACTTGAGCGTTTGTAGTCAGTCCCAGTGAAGGGATTGAAGGGGATCAGATTTATTTTACAGGGAGTCTCGCGCAACAGGGCAGCCAGCTCCCGTGCATGCTGCCTGTGATCATTCACGCCGGCAATTAGAATATACTCAATGGTTGCCACGCGACTGTCAGGAAAGGATTCCAGATAGGCATTTACACTATCAAGTAGCTCTCTGATGGGATACTTCCTGTTAATGGGAACAATCTCACTGCGCAATATATCGTTGGGGGCATGCAGTGATACCGCAATGGATGCATCCGTGTACTTTTGCATTTCATAAATTTTTGGCACGACCCCGGAGGTACTGATGGTTACCCGGCGTTTTGATAAGCCGTAGCAGTTGTCTTCCATCATCAAACCCACTGCATCCATAACATTTTCAAAATTCATCAGTGGTTCACCCATCCCCATCATGACCACATTCGTTACTTTGCGTGGAGTTTTGGTACCAAAGGTATTGAATGCCTGATTAACCAGCCAAAGCTGGCCGATAATTTCAGCAGTCGTCAGATCACTATTGAAACCCTGCTTACCCGTCGCACAGAAACTGCAATCAAGACTGCAACCCGCCTGCGATGAAATACATAAAGTGCCACGACCTGCTTCCGGAATAAAAACCGTTTCAACGGAGCTTCCGCTGGTAACTTCAATAATCCATTTAAAACAGCCATCTTTTGCAGCGAAACAGTCTTTGATTTTCGGCGGCCTGATTTCGGCGCACTCTTTTAATTGTTCTCGCAGGGATTTACTGATGTTGCTCATGGCATCAAAATCGGTGACGCCCTGCTGGTGAATCCATTTCATCAGCTGTATAGCGCGAAAAGGCCTTTCTCCAAGTGACTGAAGAAAGGCCTCCATACCTTGTTTACTTAGGCCAAGTAAATTGATGCGCTCTGTTGGCATAAATTGCCTCTGGAATTCAGGAAAGTGATTCCTGTTGTCAGTGAGCCATTAAAACAAGCGAGGACAGATTTCCTCAGCTTTAAAAAAATAATTCACTTCACGTTCAGCTGAACTTGGCGAGTCAGAACCATGCACGGCATTGGCATCAATTGAGTTGGCAAAATCCGCACGAATAGTTCCGGGTTCTGCTTCTGCAGGATTTGTCGCACCCATTAATTCTCGGTTACGGGCAATGGCATTCTCACCTTCCAGCACCTGCACAATTACCGGACCTGAGGTCATGAATTCAATCAGGTCAGCATAAAAACCTTTACCCTGATGCTCAGCATAAAATCCGCCGGCAAGCGCTTCATCCAGCTGCAACATTTTGGCAGCGACAACCCTCAATCCGCCTTTTTCAAAGCGACTGATGATTTCCCCAATGACATTTTTCCCCACGGCATCAGGCTTGATAATTGATAATGTTCGTTCAAGCGCCATTCTTTCACTCCCAAATTTAAAGCTACTCACAACAAAGAGCGCGCATTATACGCTTGTTTTAAGGTTTTTTGTATGAATTTTAGAGGCTTAGACCAGCTTCAGGCACAAACCCCAGGGCTCAGACGCCAGGGCAAGACTACTGATGGGCGTAGGCTAGCCTGGCAACAAGCCAGGACGGGATAAGACTAGGATTCATCAATCCAGGCCATTTGTATAGCCTCGAGAATCCTTTCTCCACTACGGTCCGGATCATCATCAAATTCACCCAGCTCACAAACCCAGCGATGCAAGTCGACGAAGTTGACATATTGCGGGTCTACGTCCGGGTGCGCTTCTATCAGCGCAATTGCTATTTCAAGGCTGTCAGTCCATTTCATGTGTTCTTACCTGACTTGCATTGGCTCAATGCGTTTCTGAAACCATGTTGATGGTGTACTTGGGAATCTCAACCAGTAAATCCTCATCGGCTACCCGTGCCTGACAACTAAGCCTGGACTCCGGCTCGAGCCCCCAGGCCTTATCCAGCATATCGTCTTCATCTTCGTCTGATTCCTGCAGGGAATCAAAGCCCTTGCGAATAATGACATGGCATGTCGTACAGGCACAGGACTTCTCGCAGGCATGTTCTATATCAATACCGTTACGCAGCGCAACATCCAGAATACTTTCACCGGTTTGTGCTTCCACTTCGGCACCTTCGGGACAGCGCTCGGGGTTGGGTAAAAATTTTATGATTGGCATCAGCGATCTATCTCTTCCAGTTTTTTACCGGCAAAAGCCGATTTGATTTGAGTGTCCATGCGACGCGCAGCAAATTCCGTACTGAGATCATTCAGCTTAACCGAGTTTTCATGAATAAGATCTGCATCATCCGACGACAGGCTTTTCCGTAAATCCTGCAATGCTGCTTCCAGCATTTTTCTTTCTTCACTGCTGAGCAATTCGCCATCACTCACTAGCGCCGACTCCGTTGCTTCAATGATACGCAGGGCTTCAACCTGGTTCTCTTTTAATTGCCGCATCTCTTTGTCATGCCTGGCCTGCGTATGTGAATCCCTGATCATCTTTTCAATTTCACGTTCCTGCAAACCGAAGGAAGGTTTTACCACGACACTGCTTTTGACTCCCGAGCTGAGTTCCTCTGCCTCAACGGACAGAAGTCCATCCGCATCGACCTGAAAAGTAACCCGGATACGCGCGGCACCAGCCACCATGGGCGGGATATTCCGCAGTTCAAAGAAAGCCAGTGAGCGGCAGTCATCCACCAGCTCTCGCTCTCCTTGAAGCACATGCAGATTCATCACTGTCTGGCCATCTTTGAATGTCGTGAATTCCTGCGCCCGGCTCACTGGAATAGTGGTATTGCGAGGAATGATTTTTTCAATCAGTCCACCCATGGTCTCTATACCCAGCGAAAGCGGATTGACGTCAAGCAGCAGAAGATCCTTGCCGTATTTGTTGCCAACCAGGGAATCAGCCTGAATTGCAGCACCCAGAGCAACCACCTGGTCCGGATCAAGTTCATGCAGTACCTCACGCTGGAAAAAATCGGCCACTTTCTCCTGCACCCGTGGTGAGCGGGTCGACCCGCCGACGAGAACCACATCGGTTATTTCCTCAATACTCACCTGCGCATCACGTAACACCCGACGACAGGCTTTGAGGGTCTCATCAATATAATCATCAATCAGTTGATGATAGGTATCCTGATCCAGAGTGCCATGCCAACCGGCATAGGCAAGCTCCACCTGTTCCTGACCCGACAGTTCATGCTTGGCATGGCGGACCAGATTTTTCAGGACATGCATATCGGCCTGCCCAAACGCTTGTCCACTTTGTTTTTCCAGCCAGTGGATGATGGCGTGATCAAAATCATCCCCACCGAGCGCGGTATCTCCGCCTGTCGCCAAAACACTGAACACCCCTTTTTCGAGTTTCATCAGTGACACATCAAAAGTGCCACCACCCAGATCATAAATGATAACGGTGCCCTCAAGTTTCTTGTCCAAGCCATATGCAACCGCAGCAGCTGTCGGCTCACTGAGCAGGCGCAGAACATTGAGCCCGGCAATACGGGCAGCGTCCTTGGTTGCCTGGCGCTGTGCCTCATCAAAATAGGCCGGCACGGTAATCACCACCCCATCGATGTCAGCATCCAGCTTTGCCTGTCCACATTGCGCCAACCTTTTGAGGATATCTGCCGAAACTTCCACCGGACTTTTCCGGCCGGCTGCTGTCTCTATCATCGGCATTCCTTCCTGTTCACCTGGCACCAGCCTGTAAGAAAGTCTGTGTTGCACATCTTGCTGACCACGCCCCATAAGACGCTTGACCGAACTGATGGACTGAGGACTCTCCTGTGCCTCCTTACCAACCAGCACCTGACCGTCTTTACGGTAATCGACAACCGAAGGCAGCAAAACCTCATCTTCTGATACCTTGATGATAAAAGGCCCCTCGGAATTTGCCGATGCAACCAGTGAATTGGTTGTGCCCAGGTCTATTCCCAGCGCATGTTTCTTGGAGTGGGATCGTCGCGGACTTTGTCCGGGTTCTGAAATTTGCAGTAAAGCCATGTGTAAGTCTTAGTAATCCAGAATTTTTTCTTCTGCTCGATTAATTTCCTGCAGTATTTTGTTTATAAACTGGAGCTTGTGATAAAGCGCCTTGGCCTTATCCAGCTCCTCTTCATTCAGCTGTGTTTTAAACTCGGCAAGACAGTCCTGCAGTTCTGTTTGTGCCGTTTTCTTCAGGTTATCCAGTGCATTTAAATTTTCATCCTGCGCAGCCTCTTCCAACTGTTCACGCCAATGCATCTGTTGTATCAGCAGGTCTTCACTCATCAAACTCTGTTGATACTTATCAGGATCCAGACCTTTAAGGCTTAGCATATAAGCTGCCCTCTTGAGGGGTGATTTCAGGGTATCGAAAGCCTGGTTAATGATACTGCTTGTCTGCAAAGCCTGCAGGCGGGCTGTATCATCCAGCCCACTGACCCTGTCAGGGTGATATTGTGCTTGTAGCTTTCTGTAACTTTCACCTAAAGCCTCTGGATCAATATCAAAACTCTCCACTATGGAGAAAAGCTCAAAATAAGTTTGCCTGTTGATATCCAAATCAAACTATCCGTTTTGCATCAATACGCAATAGATGAAACAACAATTATGTGATGAAAGACGAGAGAGCAACTGATGAAAAAGAATCTACCAAACACCGAATCGAAAAACTTAAGCTTTGTAAATCATCCGGTTCAATCCTGTCTGATCAGACGGAGAAAGATTCTCCACAACCGCATTCCCCCTTAACGTTCGGGTTGTGAAACTGGAAGCCTTCATTAACCCCTGTTTTGACAAAATCCATTTCTGTCCCGTCTATATAAACCAGGCTTTTGGGATCAACCACAATCTTGATGCCATGATCCTCAAAGACAGAATCGCTGTCTTCAGGCTGATCGACAAACTCAAGAACATAGGCCATGCCCGAACAACCGGTTGTGGTGACACCAACACGGATGCCCACGCCCTTGCCGCGGTCTACCAGTTGCTTTGCCACATGTGAAGCGGCTTTTTCAGTTAAGGTTATTGCCATATTTCAATTCACCTGTACTACCCAGCTAATAAAAGCCTTATTGCTGGGCCTGTTGTTGCTGCATTTCCTGTTCAGTCAACGTTTCTTTCTGGGTGTAACCACGCTTGTTTTTTACATCCGCAATTGCTGCTTTGATGGCATCTTCCGCCAGCACCGAGCAGTGAACTTTAACCGGTGGCAGGCCGAGCTCTTCGGCAATTTCGCTGTTTCGGATTTTTTGCGCATCATCCAGAGTCCGTCCCTTTACCCATTCCGTTAAGAGAGAGCTGGAGGCAATAGCCGATCCACAGCCGTAGGTCTTGAACTTGGCATCCTCAATGACGCCATCCGGACTTACCTTGATCTGCAAACGCATGACATCACCACAGGCCGGGGCACCGACCATACCGGTGCCGACATTTTCATCCTTGTCATCCAGCTTACCCACATTTCGCGGGTTTTCGTAATGATCCAAGACCTTGTCTGAATAAGCCATTTTCAATACCTCTCAAATTTGCTTATGTATTTATCTGTAAACTTTTAGCTTCCATTTTCCAGGTGAATTTAATTAAGCATCCCGGAAAGATCTTATGTGAGACGGTAATCTCACCAGTTTTTCAATGTGCAGCCCACTGAATTTTGCTTAAATCAACACCGTCTTTGTACATATCCCACAGCGGGGATAATTCCCTTAGCTTGCTGACGGCTTCCTTCACTTTTTCCACTGCATAATCCACATCTTCCTCGGTGGTAAAACGGCCGATGGTAAAACGCAGTGAGCTGTGTGCCAGTTCATCATTCAGTCCCAGTGCTCTGAGTACATAGGATGGTTCCAGGCTGGCGGAAGTACAGGCTGAGCCGGATGAAACTGCCAGATCTTTGAGCGCCATGATCAGCGACTCACCTTCCACGTAATTGAAACTGATGTTCAGATTACCTGGCACCCGCTGGTCAATATCGCCATTGATATAAATTTCTTCCATGTCGCCCAGGCCTTTCAGAAAGCGCTCCCGCAATGCCATAGTCCGCTTCGCTTCTTGATGCATTTCTTCCTTGGCAATCCGGTAGGCCTCACCCATACCGACAATCTGGTGCGTTGGCAGCGTGCCTGAACGCATGCCACGTTCATGACCGCCTCCATGCATCTGTGCTTCCAGCCTGACCCGTGGTTTGCGGCGTACAAACAGCGCACCGATTCCCTTGGGACCATAAACTTTATGAGCCGTCAGCGACATCAGATCCACTTTCATCTTTTCCAGGTCAATATCGACTTTGCCGACACTCTGAGCCGCATCAACATGGAACAGTACCTTTCTCTCCCGGGTGATTTCACCAATGGCCGCAATATCATTGATGACCCCGATTTCATTGTTAACATGCATCAGCGAGACCAGAATAGTATCTTCGCGGATGGCACTGGCTACATCTTCCGGAAAAATCCTTCCTTTGGCATCTGGATCCAGATAAGTGACGTCGAAACCTTCACGCTCCAGCTGCCTGCAACTGTCCAGCACAGCCTTGTGTTCAATTTTCGAAGTGATGATGTGCTTACCTTTGTTCTGGTAAAAATGGGCCACCCCTTTGAGGGCCAGGTTGTCTGACTCTGTAGCGCCAGAAGTCCAGACAATTTCACGCGGATCGCAGTGGATCAGGTCAGCTACGTGCTGACGGGCTTCTTCCACGGCTTCTTCCGCTTTCCAGCCGAACATGTGTGACCGTGAAGCTGGGTTACCGAAATTACCTTCCTGTGTCAGGCAATGCATCATGAGCTCCGCAACCCGTGGGTCAACCGGAGTGGTAGCTGAATAATCCAGATAAATGGGTGCTCGCATAATTCCTTACTTTCGTTATCGCTTGAGTACTGTTAAACCGGCCGGCAATTATCCCTTAATTGGAGCTGCTGGCAATTCTTTCTAAGCCGCCGTCGAGATTCTGCAGTTGGCGACGCTGCTGGTTCTGGGCAATTTCAGAAATCTCCCTTTTATCGACCAAGTCGGCCAAGGTGATATTGCTGAGAAAACCGTAGATCTGCTCGCTGAGATCCTGCCACAAGTGATGCGTCAGACAGGTGGCTCCTTTTTGACAGTTCCCGCTACCCTGACATTTCGTGGTATCCAGCGATTCACTGACCGCATCAATGATTTCAGCCACATCAATTTCATTTTCCTTGCGGCTGAGCAAATACCCACCGCCAGGACCACGCACACTGCTTACCAGTGAATGCTTGCGCAGCTTGGAAAAAAGCTGCTCCAGATAGGACAGCGAAATATCCTGCCGCTGCGAGATATCATTCAGGCTGACGGGCCCCTTGCTAGCATTGATGCTCAAGTCGAGCATTGCGGTCACCGCGTAGCGGCCTTTTGTCGTTAAGCGCATGGCTGTTTAATCCTGATTAAATTACTCGGGTATTATCTAAAAACCAAGCTTTTTAGTCAAGTATTGCCTGATCGAAGCCCCCTGTTTATTTGTTTTTTTCCAGCATTTTCCGGCTTTCCGTGACAATACCGTGCAGGATATTGATTTCCATCTTATCCAGCCTGACTCGGCTGTAGAGGCGTCGCAGCCTTGGCATCAGGTGCCGGGGGTTCTCAGGATCATGAAAATCTATCTGAATCAGTAATTCTTCCAGGTGCGCCAGATAACGTTCCACTTCAGCAACCGTGGCCATTTCCTTGTCCCAGGGCTGTTCTACTTGTTCCCCGGACTGTTCCTGACGATATTTCACCCGATAAATTTCATGACACAGCACCATCGCTGCAGCGGCCAGATTCAAGGAACTGTATTCCGGATTGGCCGGAATCTGCACATGATAGTGACAAAGCTGTAATTCCTCGTTACTCAGACCTCGATCCTCGCGACCGAACACCAGTGCAACCTGCTGATTTTGCCCCTCGACAACTAATTGATGCGCACATTCATCGGGTTCCAATACCGGCCAGGGAATCCGGCGCGAACGGGCACTGGTGCCGATGACCAGCGAGCAGTCGGCAATGGCTTCTGTTAGGTTTTCACAAACCACGGCCGTATCCAGAATATCCAGCGCTGAGGAGGCACGCCCAACCGCCACACCGGAGGGATAATCCTTCGGAGAAACCAGGTACAACTGTGAAAGGCCCATATTTTTCATGGCACGGGCCGTAGCGCCAATATTGCCGGGATGGGATGTGTTCACCAGAACAAGTCGGATATTGTCGAGCTGATAGGTCATGTGCATTTGCCTGTCCGGGGTCCACTTGAGCCCCTCATTTATCTACCAGAATAAAAGTCGGGCATCTTAGCAGAAAGCGGCAGGCTCTGATATCATAGCGCCCGGCTCAATCCCACATTCTCAGGGCAAACTCACATGCATGGAATCGTCAATATCGCCTTGCGCGCCGCTCGCGAAGCGTCGGATATTATTCTTGATGCAGTTGAGCGCTTGGACCGCGTCAAAATATTTGAAAAAGGTAAAAATGACTACGTCACGGACATTGATCGGGAAGTCGAAAACCTGCTAATTCAGAGCATTCGAAAAGCCTACCCATCGCATGGTTTCCTGGGTGAAGAGTCCGGCCTGCAGCAAGGGGAAGATTCACAAAGTCTGTGGATCATTGACCCGATTGACGGTACCCGCAACTTTATGCGTGGCTTTCCGCATTTCTGTATTTCCATGGCCTGTGTAAAAAACAACAAATTACAGCATGCCATTATCGTGGACCCCGTGCGTCGTGAGGAATTCACTGCCAACAGAGGAGAAGGCGCCCAGCTGAACGGCAAAAAAATTCGCTGTAACACGACGGCGACTCTGGAAAACTCGGTGGTCAGTTTTTCATTCTCAGCCGATCGCTACGACACTGCGCTGACTCTGCAAAAAAATCTCAAGGACAAGGTTGCAGGCTTACGATTCACCGGCTCAGCGGCCCTGGACCTTGCCTATACCGCCTGCGGTCGACTTAACGCCGGCTGGATGTCTGGCATCCAGCAATGGGATGTCGCAGCCGGCATCCTAATTCTGCAGGAAGCCGGCGGTCTGATCAGTGACCATCAGGGCAATCCGGATTGCCTGAACAGCGACAAACTGGTCTTCGCCAATAGCAAAACCTTCAAATCATTGCTGCCATTAATCAACAAAGCGTCTTGATATTGCCCCGGTGATTGATATTTGTCATATCCACCACAGGGAAAAATCAGTAGTATCTTAACTGTATAAATAAAATTAAAACTGAAATGCCAAGCGTGGAGAATGAAACATGAGTGAGCAGGAATATATACTCGTACTTATCGAACCGAGCCAGGATTCACATATTGCTCTGGACCGTGCCCTGACTTCTGCAAAATTAAGAAAAGTACCACCTAAATTATATTTGTTCATCTGTGTAGATGAAGCCAATACAGATTTGAAGGCACGTAATCAATCTCTCTTCCGCAGCGGCAACTGGTTAAAAGAGCTCACGGCTCCGATTGAAGGCTCAGGCCTGGAATTCGATTATGAGCTATGCTGGTCCTTGGAATGGACAGAGGCCGTACTAAACTGTGCAGACAGAATTCAGCCCGACATTATTTTCATTCCGGATTATGATGTGGCCGTACGTCGCAATATGTTCACCAATTCCAAGTGGGAGCTGTTGAGAAAATCTTTCTGTCCTGTGATGATCGTGCGCCCCAATGCCAGCAGCCATCGTAAGGTTATTCTGGCGGCGCTGAATATTCAGGCCGAGAAGGAAGAATACAAACTCCTTAACGAAAAAATCATCAGCAATGGTAAGCGTATTGCCAGCATCTATGGTGCTGATGTCTATGTCATCAATGCCTACAAGGACAGCATGCATTACCCCAATCGAGAAAAGCTCCTGGAATTCACCGGTCTGGATACTGAAAAGGTTCATGTTGAAGAAGGTGATCCTGCTGATGTGGTTGCCAAGTATGCTGACGAGATCAATGCCGACATGGTTATCATTGGAACCCTGCACCGCCGGGGCGCTTCCGCTCTCATGCGCGGTAACACTTCAGAAAAAGTACTGATGAAAGTCGGTCAGGACGTACTGACCCTGTCATAAAGCCTGCAAACACTCAGGGGATAGCGTCGAGTTCGGCGTTATCCTTCTGTGCGGGAATCAGGTCTTCCTTGCTGATATTCATGTACAGCAGAACATTTGCTGCCACATAGATGGAAGAGTAGGTTCCGATCACGATACCAACCGTCAGTGCCGTAGCAAAACCCTTGATCATCTCACCTCCAACCAGCAACAGTGCCAGCAGCACCAGTAAAGTTGTCAGTGAGGTAATCAGGGTCCGGCTAAAAGTCTGGGTGATCGAAATATTGATGGACTCGAGAGGTTCTGTTGCGCGCAGGATACGAAAATTTTCACGGATTCTGTCAGATACCACAATGGTATCGTTAAGCGAGTAACCGATAACTGCCAGCACAGCTGCCAATACCGTCAGATCAAAGTCATATCCCATCACCGAGAAGAAGCCGAGCACGATAATCACATCATGCGCCAGTGCAACGACAGCTCCCACAGCAAATTTGAACTGGAAGCGCAGGGAGATATAGATCATGATCATGATGAGTGCTACCAGCATACCGAGACCTCCCTGGTCCCTTAATTCATCACCCACCTGCGAACCAATATACTCCGAGCGCAGCAACTGAACATTCTGGCCGGCATTTTCACTGAGCACCTGGAATACCCGGTCTCCTGCCTGATCTGATTCATCCAGCAGGAGTTCTTCTTCCTGCACATCCTGAATCCGGATGACTACATCCTGATTACTGCCAAAAAACACCACTTCATAATTTTCATAGCCGGCCTGTTGCAGCGAATTGCGGATTTCCTCCAGATTCGGTTCCTGATCATAGAAAACCTCAACCTGGGCACCCCCGGTAAAATCCAGCCCAAAACGCATGCCGTTCACAAAAAATGAAGTAATCGATACCAGCAAAAGTACAACTGAAAAGGCCACCGCCAGTTTGCGCTTGCCCATAAAATCGATAGTGTTCTGGAATTCAATCACGTCGACTCTCCACCTTAACTGGCTGCCGCTTTTACGTCCGGCAACTTGATGCCGATGGATATTTTATTGACACGTCTTCCCCCGTAAATCAGATTCACAATGGCCCGAGTCAGAACAATGGCCGTGAACATGGAGGTTAGAATGCCGATTGACAGGGTTACCGCAAAACCTCTGACAGCACCGGTGCCGATGGCATAAAGGATGATGGCGACCAGCAGGGTGGTGACATTGGCATCAAGAATGGTAACAAAGGCCCGACCATAGCCGGCATCGATGGCTTTTTGAATACTCGTACCACTTTGCAATTCTTCACGTATGCGCGCAAAAATCAACACGTTGGCATCAACGGCCATGCCCACAGTCAACACGATACCGGCTATACCCGGCAGGGTCAGTGTGGCTCCGATGATTGACATCAGGGCAATCAGGAGCAGCAGATTGATACCCAGCGCCACATTGGCAATCAGACCGAAGAGACGGTAATACACCAGCATGAACAGCAGCACCAGCCCCATACCAATCTGCACGGAAAGCACACCACGATCAATATTGTCCTGACCCAGGCTCGGTCCGATAGTGCTCTCTTCCAGGAAGTACATGGGTGCTGCCAGGGCGCCGGATCGAATCAGCAAGGCCAGGTCATTGGCCTCATTGCCAACCAGGCCGGTAATTCTGAATTGGCGTCCCAGTGCAGCCTGAATTACCGGCGCACTGATTACCCTCACTTCCTCAAAGGGTTCCGAGTGGGATTCAATCTCGCCATTGGGCAGCAATTCGGTAATCGTCCGCACCTTGGTTTCACTGAGCAGGATAGCCATCTGGCGTCCGATATTGCCACGCGTGGCTTCATTCATCTGCCGTGCACCTGCCGCATCCAGCGTTATATTGACCTGTGGAAGCGTTGTTTGTGGATCGAAAGAAGACTGTGCCTGGGTTACGCTGTCACCGCTGACGATAATGTCATTTTCCAGCGGCAGCATGATGCCTTCGTAAAGGTAATCGGTTGTGGTGCCGGCAGCAGCCCCCGCTTCTGCCACCAGATGGAAACGCAGGGTGGCAACCGTTGAAATAATATCTTTGGCACGGGTGGTATCCTGAATGCCCGGCAACTCAACAATGATACGGTCCTGTCCCATGCGCTGGACTTTGGGTTCCTTCACGCCAAGCGCATCGACACGGGTTCGTAAAGTTGACAGGTTCTGCTGCAGAGCATAGTCCTGCAACAAAAGTAGACTGGCCTCAGTCGGCTGATAGTAAAGGATGAAGTCTTCACCTATCTCGTCATTTCGAGACACCAAGTCGGGGAATTCATCCTGTATCAACTCATTGGCCTGACGACGGGTTTCAGCATCGGTGAAACGGATAATGATGCGGTTCTGCTCATCGACTTCCACCGGTGGCCGATAGCGTAAGCGCTCTTCACGTAATAAGGAGCGCATGATGGCCGTTGAATCATTCAGCTGATTGGCAACGGCTTGCTGCATATCCACTTCCATCAGGAAATGCACTCCGCCGCTTAAGTCCAGACCATAACTCATCGGACTGGCTGCCAGTGCCGAAAGCCAGTCCGGCGTATTGGCGGCCATGTTCTGTGCCACGATGTATTCATCAGGCAGCGACAGTTGCACAATATCCTGCGCCCTGCCCTGGTCATTCTGGTCCTGCAGGCGGATGAGCCCGGTGCCATTGTCCAGCTCGGCAGAAAGGTAAGCAATACCGTCAGTTCTCAAGGCCACCGTTGCTGTATCCAGCGCACTCTGGTCTACCAAGCCACTGTCATGGGATATCTGTATGGCTGGATCCGGAGGATAGAAATTCGGCGCCGCATACACAAGAGAAATCACGACGATACAGACGACCAGTACGTTCTTCCAGAGTGGGTATTTATTTAACATCTTGCTTCCACAAACAAAGCGGTTTCGGTTATTTTGCCTGTCCTATGGACTTGATAGTACCTTTTGGCAGCACGGCTGAAACCGAGGATTTCTGCATTTTCAGTTCCACGTTATCGGTCACAGCAATGGCAATATAATGTTCATCAACCGCTGTCACCTTGCCCAGTATACCGCCAGCTGTCATCACTTCGTCACCTTTGGCAAGCTGTTCTACCAGAGCCTTATGCTCTTTTGCCCGCTTTGATTGCGGACGAATCAGCATGAAATAAAAAATGAGAATGAAGCCACCCAGAAAAATAAAAGAAGTCCAGGGACTTTGCTGGGCCGGAGCGCCTCCGGCAGTCTGAGCGTATGCAGAATTGATTAAAAAATTCATCGTGTAAGCCTTCTATTACGGATTATCTTCCTGCCCGCCCTGCGCGGCATGGAAGCTGTTTCTAAAGGCGGCCAATGTACCTTGTTCTATTGCACGGCGCAAATCTGCCATTAGGCTCTGATAATAATGCAGGTTATGAATGGTATTAAGCTGTGCTCCCAGCATCTCCCGGCATTTATCCATATGATGTAAATAGGCCCGGGAAAAGTTTTTACAAGTGTAACAGGCACAATTTTTATCCAGCGGAGCCAGATCATCCCGAAAACGGGCGTTGCGTAATTTCAGCACGCCTTCAGAGGTGAAAATGTGTGCATTTCGGGCATTTCGTGTCGGCATAACACAGTCGAACATATCAATACCGCGCCATACGGCCTCTACCAAATCTGCCGGCGTGCCAACCCCCATCAGGTACCGCGGCCTGGCTGGCGGCATTTGCGAGGCAATGGCATCGAGCACCTTGAACATCTCATGCTTCGGTTCACCAACCGACAGACCGCCAATGGCATAACCATCAAAACCAATTTCCTGTAGCGCCGCCAGTGATGCTTTTCGCAGCTGCGGGTACATGCCGCCCTGAATAATACCGAACAACGCCCCCTCATGTCCGGCATGGGCTTCCTTGCAGCGAACAGCCCAGCGCATGGACAGCTCCATGGACTCCCGCGCCTCCGCTTCACTGGCCGGGTAAGGCGTGCACTCATCAAAGACCATGACAATGTCCGAACCCAGTGCATGCTGGACCTGGATGGCCTTCTCCGGACTCAAAAACACCTTGTCACCATCAACCGGTGAGCGGAATTCTACCCCAGCTTCACTGATCTTGCGCATCTCGCCCAGGCTGAAGACCTGAAAGCCTCCCGAATCGGTCAGTATCGGTTTTTCCCAGGCCATAAAATCATGCAGGTCACCGTGCTTGCTGATGACCTCGGTACCCGGGCGCAACATCAGATGGAAGGTATTACCGAGAATGATTTCTGCCCCGCTTTCAGCAATCTGTGAAGGCAGCATGCCCTTCACCGTGCCATAGGTTCCCACCGGCATAAAGGCCGGTGTCTGCACCTTGCCACGGGGAAAGCTCAATTCCCCGCGCCGTGCTTCACCATCTGTTGTGGATACCTTGAATTCCACGACCTTGTATTACCCTTATAAAGAAAAAGGAAGTGCGTACACTTCCTTTAACGGTTTAAGAACCATCCCATCAACTAGTTTTGAAAGGCGCTGTCCCATGCATGAAGACTGGCTGCTAAATCCAGGTCTCAGATGCCTTCAAGACTATCATTGCTGGATCCGCTTATACGCGAGATCACCCGCGCTCAGAGGATTGGCTTTCAGGCGAGGTATTTATGCACGGAAGGTGGGAGTGTATTAATGAATACACAAGCAACTCAGTACATAAATAACGGTGCCTGGGAGTCAATCCGCAAGCGCCTTTGTAATTTACGGAAGCAAATGTGCTACACCATTGCGCTCTTCTGCTAACTCTGCTTCCGTCTTCTTCATCAGATCCTGAGAGAACTCATTAATCTCCAGCCCCTGCACGATGCTGTACTCACCGTTTTCACAAGTTACCGGGAAGGAGTAAATCAGGCCTTCTTCAATACCGTAGCTGCCATCACTGGGAATACCCATGCTGACAATCTTGCCATTGGTGCCCAGAGCCCAGTCACGCATGTGTTCTATGGCCGCATTGGCAGCAGAAGCTGCGCTGGACAGACCGCGTGCCTTGATGATGGCCGCACCGCGTTGCTGAACCGTCGGAATAAAGTCATTAACTACCCAGTCCTGATCGACCAGCTCGGTCGCGGCAGTCCCATCGACCTTGCAGTGATGGATATCCGGATACTGGGTGGCACTGTGGTTACCCCAGATAATCATGCTCTCAACATCCGTCGTGTGCTTGCCGGTTTTCTGGGCCAGTTGGGCCATGGCGCGGTTATGGTCGAGACGGGTCATCGCAGTAAACTGACCGGGATCCAGGTCAGGAGCATTGCGATAGGCAATCAGCGCATTGGTATTGGCCGGGTTGCCTACCACGATGACTTTGACATCTCGGCTGGCATTGTCATTGATGGCTTTGCCCTGTGCAGAAAAAATGGCCGCATTGGCTTCCAGCAGGTCTTTACGCTCCATGCCGGGTCCACGGGGACGGGCACCTACCAGCAGGCAGTAATCGGCATCCTTGAAAGCTACATTGGGGTCGTCCGTCTGGATAATTCCCTGAACTAATGGAAAGGCACAGTCGTCAATTTCCATAGCGGTGCCTTTCAAGGCTTCCAGTGCCGGGGTAATTTCCAGCAACTGAAGAATAACGGGCTGGTCCGGACCCAACATGGCGCCGGAGGCAATTCTGAATAAGAGTGAATAACTGATTTGTCCTGCAGCACCGGTGACTGCAACCCTAACAGGTGATTTCATGGATTTGGATCCCTTTTGCGTTGTAATTAAAGACTGTCTTGTTAGAGGCCGCCTGACTTGACCCTGGCGGCGCGAGCGCGCAATTATAGCAAAGATTATGCGGTAATTTCACTGTCGAAAACAGTAAGTGAATCCAGCGCTTGTGAGCATGAAATTATGCTCCTTCAGCATAGTGCACCTGCCAGTCAAGGGGCATTCGCGAATAAAATGCCAGACTGCTAAAACCTTCCGCTGATACTGATTCGGGCATTCAAGGGCGCCCCGACAGTGACCTGATGGGTACTGTGGGCGTTGGGGAAATAGAGTTTATCCCCCAGATTTTCCAGATTGAGCTGGAGTCTCAGTCTCTCAGACAAGTCGTAGAATACACCCGCATCTATCCGGGTATAAGCCGGCAGCAGCGCCGTATTGCCGTTATTGATGAAGATATCATCCTGATAACTTAAACCCAGTGACAATCCCAGTGAATTGTTGAGCTGGTAAAGGCTCCAGAATGAAAACATATTCTCGGGCAATTCCGTCGGACGCAAGCCATTCGGGCCAAAACAGTCAACCTGCTCGCCATCCAGATGGCTGTAGGCGCTGGATATGAACAGACGATCCATAAACTGCCCCTGCAACTGCAACTCAAGACCCGTTATTTCCGAATCAATAACATCCAGGGTTGCCGGATCGGCGTCGGCAACCTGTGGTGAACTTTGCCGGATTTCAAAAACGGCTGCCGTCAGGCTCAAGCCTCGGGAGAAATCCCATTTCAGTCCAGCTTCAAGATTGTCATAGGTATCCGGATCCAGCTGATTGTTGCTGCCATTGATGTTTGCATATTGCTCACCGCTGCGCGGTAAAAAGGATTTACTGTAACTGCCGTAAACAGAGATGTTTTCCATCGGCTTCAATACCAGTCCCAGCCGCGGCGTCACTTCTTCATCGGTCCGGCTTCGGTTTTCACCGGCAACAACATTGAAAACGTCAATATCAAAGCTGTCAAAGCGGGCGCCAACAACAAGGTCCAGCTTTTCATTGATTTCAATCTCATCCTGCAGATAAAACGAGTTTACCCTTATGTTTACCCGGGTATCATCGTTGATATCAGTAGTAAAATCGTTAAGGGTGGCAAGGCCGGCTGCATTGACACCCGCACCGGCATTCAGTGACAAAGGCCGGGATATGCTGAATACTTCATTGTCATCGAGTGTCGTGTTCCAGAATGAATTATAACGATCCTGATCGGATGCGGTATTAATAAATTCAGCACCTGCAATAAGCGTATGCCCAAACCCTGCCGCTCTGAATTCACGGATCAGATTACCTGACATGATCAGATTTTTGCGACGCGTCCTGTCAAAATAAGCATCCAGCGTGACTTCATCAGGCGCAGCCAACTGATCATAGCCGGATACATAAAAATTCTGGTACAGCTTGTCATAGTCACCATAAAACAGGCTGACATTAACTTTCATCGCATCCGAAAAATCATGCTGCACAATGCTGCGCAATAGGTGTGCCTGCAGTTCATCATGATTGAGAGCCGGGTCAGCAAACACAATATCCTTGAATGCAACAAGCGGTCGACCGTCTGCGCCAGATGGGATACCGCGATCGATAAAACGCTGGTGGTCGGCATATTCATAGGAAAGGTCAACTCTGGTATCCGGACCCGCCATAAAACGATAAGTCGGATTCAGGCCAATGCGTTCACCTTCATAAAAATCACGCTGATTGTTCAGGCTTTCGTAGAAGGCATTAAATCTGAATGCCGATGCATTACCCTGGGAACGATTGGTGTCCAGCTGCAGACTATACTCACTAAAGGTGTCAGATCCTGCCTGATAATCCGTGAAATTCTCGCCTATCACACCCTTCTTGCTGACCCGGTTCAGTATGCCGCCCGTTCCACCGCGCCCGAACAGGAGTGCGTTAGGCCCGCGCAGTATTTCAACCTGTTCGAGGTTATACAGGGGACGATAGTACTGAACGTCATCACGGGCACCATCCAGATAAAAATCGGCTGTTGATCGCACACCCCGGATTACCAGCGCATCACGGTGACCCTCTCCCTGTGACATGGTGACGCCTGGGGTGTAAGTGATGATATCCCCTATGGATGTAAATCCCTGCAGGCGCATTTGTTCAGCGCTCACGATAGAAACACTTTGTGGCACGTCAATAAGAGGTGTCGGCGTTCTCAGGGCATTAACCTGATCGGTATAGAGGTAACGGTCTCGGACAATGATCTCAGTAATCGAGTTTGTATTTGCAGCCTGTGCTGATGCCAACGATGCAGTCATGAGCAGGCAATATGCCGTTGTGCCGAACAGCAGGTTTGAGCGAATGGACATGAAAAGGACTCTGGGCTGTTAAATATAGGGGCATTTTAAATTAAATATAAATGAGAATCAATATCATTATCATTTAGATTGATTTAGACCAAGTGCCTGATAAATGCCTCTTGCATCTTCAATAAGCCCCATAGGCGTCTCGCTAAAAACTGACTTCCAGACCACGACTCTGTTAGAATAAGCAGGGTCCACATCTGGACTTTTACCCAAATCGTCGCGGACGCTTTCATGCGCAAAACCAAAATTATCTGCACCCTCGGTCCAGCTACCAGCAACTACGAAACACTCCAGGATATGCATGAAGCCGGTATGGATATTATCCGTCTTAATATGTCTCATGCCCCGCATAGCTGGGTAGACCGCATGATCGGACACATTGTAGAGCTCAACAAGCATACCGCCTTTCCAGTGGGCATTCTGCTGGATACGCAGGGTCCCGAAATTCGCACCGGCGTTCTGGAAAACGATCTCGACCTGAAGGCCGGTGATGAAATCACCATTACAGTTCGCGATAACGTGGATGTTGAGGAATCCTCAATCCGCATCAATTATGACGAGCTGATTGAAACCGTTAATGTTGGCGACAAAATCACGGTGGATAATGGCCTGATCAATTTGCAGGTACTGGAAAAAAACAATCCCCTCCTGCGCTGCAAGATTCTTGATGGTGGCAAGCTCGGCAGCAAGAAACACGTCAATCTGCCGGGCATTCGTGTCAACCTGCCCGCCATCACTCAAAAAGACCGTGAAGACATTCTATATGGCCTTTCACATGAATTGGATTACATTGCACTTTCTTTTGTGCGTGATGCCAATGATGTGCTGGAGTTACGTAAACTGATTGAAGAAAACTTTCCGGAAAAAATCGACACCATCAAGATCATCGCCAAAATTGAAGACCAGCTTGGTGTAACAAACCTGGAGGAAATCATTCAGGTTGCCGACGGCATCATGGTGGCCCGGGGGGATCTGGGTGTGGAAATTGATCTGGCTGAATTACCCACAGTACAGCGCCATATCGTCAAACTCTGCGCCCGGTATGGCAAACGGGTGATTGTTGCCACCCATTTGCTGGAGTCTATGATTGAAAACCCGATACCGACTCGCGCCGAAGTCACCGATGTGGCCAATGCCGTCTATGAAGGTGCCGATGCCATAATGCTCTCCGGTGAAACCACGGTTGGCAAACATCCCGTGCGTTGCGTCAAACAGCTTGATGCCATTGCCCGCGCCACTGAAAAACATCCCGGCCTGAATTTCACCGACGAGCTGATCAAATCATCCGACAAGGAACATCTGGCAGCTACGGCGGTTGAACTTGCTGATGGCTTAAACGCCAAAGGCATCGTTGTTGTCACTCGCCACGGCATCATGGCCAACTATGTCACCAACTGTCATCCGGAGAGCTCGCCTATCTTTGCTTTCACCAACATCGGCGTAACTCGGCGTCTGATGACGCTCAACCGTTACCTTTACCCCTTCAAAATTGAGTTCAGCAATGACCCGGAAGAAACCCTGAGACTCGCTTTTCACGAACTGAAAACCAAGGCCGGGTTTGAGGCGAATGACAAGGTGGTAGTGATTTCCGACCTGCTGATTGACCAGGACAGCGTCGGCATACAGATTCGTTACCTGCCCTGAGAATCCTGTAAGCGGTGTCCCGCGCCTGGCTGCTTACCCAACACCTCCAGCACTTCCTGCATTGCCGCAGTAAACTGTTCGGCAAAATACCAGGGACTGTTGATGATAAACAGTCCGGAGCCTCCCATGCCATCAGTCTGCGTATCCCAGACAAACTCGCTATACAGGGTTTTGCCGAAAGCGGCAGCGTTCAGTTTTTTCAGCAGGTGGGTATGTCGGCCCTCCCTGAGCAACGGAAACCACAGGACAAAAATCGCATTACCCCAGCGTTTCCAGGCTTTTTGCAGCAATTCGAATATCTGCCCATATTCCTGTTTGACTTCATAGGACGGATCCAGCAGAACCATACCCCGGCGAATGTCAGGTGGCAGCAAGGCTGGCAATCCTTCGTAGGAGTCACGGTGATGAATCGCCAAACGCCTGTCTTTACCCAGGTTGCGTTTTAAGGAGACGACTGCCTGAGGATGCTGCTCTAGCAGAATTGCACGATCCTGCTGTCGCAGAAAAACTTGCGCCAGTGCCGCACTCCCCGGGTAACAGCGTATACCCCCTTCCCCGCCGTTATAGTGCGCAATGGCTTCCAGATAAGCACGAAACTGAGCATTTTTTACTTGCCCGCCTTCAAACTGGCTGATCCCATGTTCTGCTTCACGGGTTTTAAGAGCCGCTTCACTTTGCAGGTCATACAGGCCGCAAGCGGCATGCGCATCGACATAGCAAAAAGGTGTTTCCTTCAACTGCAGCTGCTGAAGCAGACAGACAAGAGCCAGGTGCTTGTGAACGTCGGCGCAGTTGCCGGCATGGTAGGAATGCTGGTAGCTGAGCATGCAGGCTTATTTTCGGTGCTTGTACTGTGTCGCGTTGCCCTTGGCAAGTGCAACAGGATATTTCTTTGCATTTTTGCGAAGTTTTTGACGGGCAGCTTCGTTCAGGTCCACGTCGAGCACATCGGCAAGCCGGAGCAGGTAAAGCAGGATATCAGCCAGCTCTTCTGTCACCATCTGCTGCTGCGATTCATCCAACTGGGTGGATTGCGCTTCGCTGAGCCACTGGAACAGCTCCAGCAACTCCCCACTTTCTGCCGCCAGCGCCATGCTAAGGTTTTTCGGACTGTGAAACTGTTCCCAGTCACGCTCCCGGGCAAATTCAGCTAATAGCTCCTGCAGGTGTTTAATATCCATCGGCTGTATTGACCTTACGTATGCAAAAACCTTTCAGGTAGGCGGCTTCCGGAAAATTCAGGCTCACCGGGTGATCGCTGGCCTGCGTCAGCTGATGAATAATCTGCGCCTGGCATTGCGCATCCAGTGCCGCATCGGCAACAATTTTCTGAAACAGACGGTCGGGCATCAGACCCGAACAGGAAAAGGTAAACAGCAAACCACCGGGACGCAGGAGCTTGAAAGCCTGCAGATTGATATCCTTGTAGGCTCGCGCTCCGCGATCAATCTGCTGCTTGTTGTCGATGAACTTGGGTGGATCCAGCACAATCAGATCAAAGCTTTGCTGTGCATTTTGCATCTCTCTCAGACTACTGGGCACATCAGCAGCCATAACACTAAAACACTCGCTATCCATATTGTTCAGCGCGGCGTTGTTGGAGGCCATTTGCAGGGACTGCTCTGAGCTGTCGATATTGATCACACTTTTCGCCCCGCCGGCCATCGCGGCCAGGCCAAAACCACCCGTATAGGAGAAGCAGTTGAGAACCTCTCGCCCCCCGCTGAGTGAAGCCACCATGGCGCGGTTATCGCGCTGATCGAGGTAAAATCCGGTTTTGTGCCCCTCACGAATATTCACCTGATAGCTCAGGCCATTCTCCCGGATCAACACGTGTTCGGGAGGCTCCTCGCCGATGAGCAATCCGCTGCTTTCATTGAGCCCCTCTTTGGACCGGGTCGAGACATCGGAGCGCTCATATATGCTTCTACAGGGCAGCAGTTCCTGCAGGCATTCCAGTATCAGGGGCTTGTGATAGTCGGCACCTGCCGATAAAAACTGACAGACCACAACATCTGCATAACGGTCGACAATGAGACCGGGCAAAGAATCTGCTTCAGAAAATACCAGGCGCTGGGCATTGCTTGATGCCGCCAGATCTTTTCGCGCTTCAATGGCAGCCTGTAGGCGGTATTTAAAAAAACGCTTGTCGATGAGATCTTGTGGATCAAAGCTCCAAAGGCGCACCCGAATCTGCGATGCAGGGGAGTAAGCCCCCAGTGCCAGCGACTTGCCGGCAGCATTACAGACAGTCACAGTAGCACCAACAGGCAACTCCCCTTCCACTCGCTCAATGGCCCCGGAAAATATCCAGGGATGATGCCTGATAAGGGCATCTTCACGATTTTTTTTCAGGATGACTCTGACCATGGGGCAAGTTCAGCAACAGTGAGGACAGGCAAGTATAGTAGCCCCGCCCGAAAATTGCTTTTAATAAATAAACATGGCATCGCCATAACTGAAAAAGCGATACTTCTGTGCTATTGCCTGATGGTAGGCATTCAGCGTATTTTTCCGCCCGGCAAAGGCACTGACCAGCATGATCAGGGTCGATTCCGGCAGATGGAAATTGGTGAGCATGGCATCCACCGACCTGAATTCATAACCGGGATAGATAAAGATATCGGTATCGCCCTGAAAGGGTCTGATATTGCCGCCCTGACTTGCTGTCTCAAGACAGCGCACCGTGGTCGTGCCAATCGCAATCACCCTTCCGCCACGCGCACGGCAGGCATTTACCTTGTCGCAAACCTCCTGCTCAAGTTCTAGGTATTCACTATGCATCCGATGCGCTTCAATGTGTTCGCTGCGCACGGGCTGAAAAGTGCCGGCACCCACATGTAAGGTGACAAAGGCCGTCTCCACACCCATAGTCCGTATATTTGCCAGTATCTCTTTATCAAAATGCAGCCCGGCAGTGGGTGCAGCAACGGCCCCTTTGCGGCTGTTGTAAACGGTCTGGTAACGCTCCTTATCCAGCGCTTCATCTTCCCTTTTAATATAAGGCGGCAGCGGCATGTGGCCTAGCTCATCAAGAAGATCTGCCAGACCCAGGTCAGGATCAAACTGCAGAATAAAGAATTCCCCATCGCGGGCTTCCAAGCTGGCAGCAATTTCCTTTCCAAACAAAATCTTCGACCCGGTTTTGGGTGTTTTGCTGGCGCGCACCTGCGCTAGCAGGCGCTTATCACCCAGCAGTCTTTCCACCATCACTTCGACCTTGCCGCCACTTTCCTTATGCCCAAACAGGCGTGCCGGAATCACCCGGGTATTGTTAAAGACCAGCAGGTCCTCAGGCTTGAGGTATGCCGGAAAATCCGTGAAGCGTTGATGGGAGAGCTCTTTGTTGTGCCGGTTCAGGCACAGTAGACGGCTGTCCGTTCGCTTGAGCGGCGGATAGTGGGCGATCAAGTCCTCGGGTAAGTCAAAATGAAAATCACTGCGCTTCATGAGGGCGAAAGATTACCCAAGTTACTTTGGAAATAACAGTCATAGCTGTATATTCCGCGCCTGTCTATGCTGACTGTCTGTGTGCCGGAGTGGTGAAATTGGTAGACACGTCGGATTCAAAATCCGATGCTGGTGACAGCGTGCCGGTTCAAGTCCGGCCTCCGGTACCAAATTTAATTCCATCATTATCCAGAATCTTTTTTTACTCTATTATTAACAGAGTATTTCTAATACACTTCATCTATAGCCGTCCAACAACATCCATAAATATACCGTAATAATTACGGTATAAATTACGGTATAAATCAGAATTAAAGTAACATATACCGTAAAACAACAATAATGATTCAAAAGCTCAGCGCCACTAAAGTAAAACAAGCTAGGCCAAAAAGTAAAACCTTCAAGTTATTTGATGGAAATGGTCTATATCTACTCGTTCATACGAATGGCAGTAAATATTGGAGATATGACTACCAGTTTACTCACAAGCGAAAAACATTAGCACTTGGTATTTATCCAAGCATAAGTCTGGCTGATGCTAGAACTGCACATCAAAGCGCTCGAGAACTTCTCAAAAATGGGATAGACCCATCACATAATAAACGCCTAGAGAAATTAACTCGCAATATAGCTGCCAGTGACACATTTAAAGCCATAGCTCAAGAGTGGT
>Ga0181582_10000145_pt1 | contig 42924 bp, 36 predicted proteins | sample 071ome_32_FD_132438 | JGI IMG/M metagenome (GOLD analysis project Ga0181582, IMG submission 132438) | Coastal salt marsh microbial communities from the Groves Creek Marsh, Skidaway Island, Georgia - 071405AT metaG (megahit assembly) | ecosystem: Environmental > Aquatic > Marine > Intertidal...
ACCTGCTACCCTCGGCTTAGAAGGCCGATGCTCTATCCGGATGAGCTACGGGCGCTTTTTTCAGGTCCACAGTACTGGAAAACTCCAGTGCTGGCAAAATCTGGTCGGGGTAGAGAGATTCGAACTCCCGACATCCTGCTCCCAAAGCAGGCGCGCTACCAGACTGCGCTATACCCCGAAATTTTCGCCCTTGGCGAAAAGCACGGCATGATACTCATGCAGGCAGGTGGCGTCAATAAAAACAGCCCTTCTGGGGCCATATTCCGGGCTGTTGGCCCTGAACAATCAGCCCCGCTCCACCCGCCAGCTGGTGACCCCGTCCTTGTCTTCCAGAACCACCTGCATGGCAGCCAGTTCATCACGGATCTGATCCGCCAGGGCCCAGTTCTTTTCCGCCCGGGCCTGGTTGCGTGACGCAATGAGTGCTTCAATTCGATCACTGTCCAGATCATTCCCACCCTGCCTGAGAAAGCTTTCCGGGCTTTCCTGGAGTACGCCAAGGATTACGCCAAGCTTGACCAGCAGCGCCCCCAGGGCCTGCGCCTGGGCAGGATTATCCTGTTTCAGGCGATTGATTTCCCGGGCCAGGTCAAACAGAGCACCAAGAGCTTCGGGCGTGTTGAAATCATCTTCCATGGCCTGCATGAAACGGGCTTCGTATTCGGTCCCGCCTGCAGCATCCACACCCGCCAGCGGCAGGTCCTTCAGGGCATTATAGAAACGCTCCAGGGCGCTGAACGCCTGGGCCAGGGTGTCTTCAGAGTAGTTAATGGCGCTGCGGTAGTGGCTGGACACCAGGAAATACCTGACCACTTCGGCAGGATACTGCTCCAGCACTTCCCGGATGGTGAAGAAATTCTTCAGGGATTTGGCCATCTTTTCGCCATCCACCCGCAGCGGCCCATTGTGGATCCAGGTACGGGCAAATTCCTTGCCGGTGGCCCCTTCGGACTGGGCAATTTCATTCTCATGATGAGGAAAAATCAGGTCGCTGCCGCCACCGTGGATATCAAAGGTATCCCCAAGATGACAGGTGGACATGGCCGAACATTCGATATGCCAACCGGGCCGTCCAAAGCCCCAGGGGGATTCCCAGCCGGGCTCGCCGGCCTTGGCCGCCTTCCACAGGGCAAAGTCCCGGGGATCCCTCTTGGCCTCTTCCACCTCGATACGGGCGCCGGCCAACAGTTCGTCCAGGTTTCTGTGACTGAGCTTGGTATAGGCCGGAAAACGAGTGACCGCAAAGTACACATCGCCATTGTCCGCCGCATAGGCCAGCCCCTTGTTGATCAGGGTTTCCACCATGCTGATGATTTCGGCCATATGTCCGGTCGCACGAGGTTCAATGTCGGGGGGCAGGATGTGCAGGGACTTTTCATCATCATGCATGATGTCGATGAATTTGGCGGTCAGGTCCTGGTAGTCGATGCCCTGCTCGTTGGCCCGGTTGATGATCTTGTCATCGATATCCGTGATATTTCTGACATAGGTGACATCAAAGCCGCTGGCACGCAGGAAACGGACAATCACATCGAACACCACCAGCATGCGCCCATGCCCCAGATGGCAGTAGTCGTAGGTAGTGACACCACACACATACATCCTGATCTTGCCGGGCTCGATCGGTTCAAAGGGGGCCTTTTTCTGGGTCAGGGTATTGTAGATCTGTAACACGTGAAGGGTTCCGGCTTGTGTAAATCGGGGCAATATCAGCCCTGTTGCTTGCCCCAGGAATCCCTGAGTCCAACCGTCAGGTTGAAAACCGGGCTGGCGGCATTGTGGTCTTTCCAGTCTGCGCAGAAATAACCTTCCCGCTCAAACTGAAAACGGGACTCTGGCGGCACATTGGCAAGGGAAGGTTCAGCCTTGCAGCCTGTCAGCACCTGGAGTGAGTCCGGATTGATAAAGTCGCGGTAATCCCCATCAGCACTATCAGGGTCTTCATGGTTGAACAGGCGATCGTACAGACGCACTTCCACGTCCACCGCACCATCAACAGGCACCCAGTGAATCACACCCTTCACCTTGCGCCCTTCCGGCTTGGCACCCAGGGTGGCAGCATCATGGGAACAGTGCAGTTCGGTGACCATGCCATCGGCGTCCTTGATTACAGCATCACACTTGATGACATAACTGCCGCGCAGGCGTACTTCCCCTCCGCTGACCAGGCGCTTGAATCCGGGCGGCGGCACTTCTTCGAAATCCGCCCTGTCTATATACAGTTCACGGGCAAAGGGAATCTCGCGCGAGCCCATGGTTTCATCCTTGGGATGGCAGGACATTTCCATGGTTTCACGTTTGTCTTCCGGGTAATCGGTAATGATCACTTTCAAGGGCCGCAGCACACACATGGCCCTTGGCGAGGTCTTGTCCAGGTCATCACGCAGGGCATGCTCCAGCATGCCGACATCCACGACACTGTTGGACTTGGTGATGCCCACCATGTCACAGAAATGACGAATGGAGGCCGGCGTGTAGCCACGACGACGCATGCCATCAAGCGTCGGCATACGGGGGTCATCCCAGCCCGATACCAGTTTTTCATCCACCAGTTGCTTGAGCTTGCGCTTGCTCATGACCGTGTAATTGATATTCAGGCGGGCAAATTCGATCTGCTGGGGATGGCATGGCACATCCAGTTGATCCAGCACCCAGTCATAGAGCGGGCGGTGGTCCTCAAATTCCAGGGTGCACAGGGAATGGGTAATCATCTCCAGGGCATCGGACAGGCAGTGGGTGTAATCGTACATCGGGTAGATGCACCACTTGTCGCCGGTCTGATGGTGATGCTGGCGGCGAATACGGTAAATCACCGGATCACGCATATTCATATTGGGTGACGCCATGTCGATTTTGGCGCGCAGCGTATAGGCGCCATCATCGAAGTCCCCTGCCCGCATACGGGCAAACATATCGAGGTTCTCCTCGATCGAGCGATCACGGTCAGGGCTGTTTTTACCAGGCTCTGTCAGCGTCCCGCGAAACTCCCTGGCTTCATGCTGGCTCAGTCCGCACACGTAGGCCTTGCCCTGCCTGATCAGCTCAACGGCAAAATCATAGAGGGCATCAAAATAGTTGGATGCATAATATTCGCGTTCTTCCCAGTCGAACCCCAGCCAGCGGATACTGTCCCGAATGGAATCCACATACTCCATATCTTCCTTTTCAGGATTGGTGTCATCGAAACGCAGATTGCACAACCCGCCAAATTCCTTTGCTGTGCCAAAATTCAGGCAAATGGATTTGGCATGACCTATATGCAGGTAGCCATTGGGCTCCGGTGGAAACCGGGTATGCACCCTGCCCTGATTCTTGTTGTCAGCCAGGTCTTTGCGGATGATCTGGTGAATAAAATTGGAGGGTGTGTTAGCAGTGGGTTCGCTCATCAAGACTTCGACTATATAATCGCGGGCAAAGCACGTATTATAGCCCGTCTCTAAATCTCGAACTACACTCGAATCACTCTCATTCATTACTCTCAATCATTTTTTTCAAGCAAGGATTTCCCATGATAGTTCTTCATACCACTGCCGGTGACATCACCCTGGAACTGGATTTTGAAAAGGCCCCCATCTCTGCGGCCAATTTCCAGGAATATGCCAGGGCCGGCCACTATAACGGGACGATTTTTCACCGCGTCATAGACAATTTCATGATCCAGGGCGGCGGCTTCGAACCCGGCCTGAAACAGAAAGCAGTCGGCAGCCCCATCGAAAACGAAGCCGACAATGGCCTGGCAAACAATGCCGGTACTATTGCCATGGCCAGGACCATGGATCCGCATTCCGCCACTGCCCAGTTCTTTATCAACGTGAACGACAACACCTTTCTTAATCACACCAGCAAGACTCCCCAGGGCTGGGGTTATGCCGTGTTCGGCAAGGTAACAGACGGCATGGATGTCGTGAATGCCATTAAAGGCTGTGCCACGGGTTCGATGATGGGCCACCAGGACGTGCCCAGGGAAGACATCGTGATCGAGGCGGTCACTGTTTCCGATGACGCTGGCTAACCGGCTACTGTTAATTTCCGATCTGCACCTGACGCCTGAAAGACCCGATGTTTTTCAGGCATTCGGGGCATTTATCCGTTCTCAAACCAACCCTGACACCGCGTTGTACATCCTGGGAGATTTTTTCAATCTTTGGATTGGCGATGATGGCATGGATGACTTTGCCCGTGAGGCGGCTGCCATACTGTCGGCGGCTGCCGAACAGGGGATGGCTATCCATATCATGCATGGCAACAGGGATTTTCTGATGGGCAGGGAATTTGCTGATGCCTGCCATGCCACCCTCATTGATGACCCCTGTATTGTCGACACCAATGGGCAATCATATCTTCTGATGCATGGCGATACCCTGTGCACTCGCGACAAGGATTATATGGCCTTCAGACAGATGGTCAGAAACCCGGAATGGCAACAGGCCTTTCTGGACAAACCCCTCCTGGAGCGTCAGTCCTTTGCCAACCAGGCCCGCGCCCAAAGCAAAACCATGAGCAGCAATAAACCCGAGGACATCATGGATGTCTCCCCTGAGGCAGTTTCAGGCATCCTGGAACAGTATGACCAGATGACCTTAATTCACGGACATACACACCGGCCACTGGTGCACGACCTTGACCTGAAAAACGGCAAGGGAAAACGGATAGTGCTTGGAGACTGGGATGTATCGGGCTGGTATGTTGAGATAAGCGCTGGCAAGAGCAGCCTGAACTCTTTTCCGATTCAGGCCTGAAACACCACTACCTGGTTGCGACCTTCGGTCTTGGCAGTGTACAAGGCGCCGTCCGCATGACGTATCAATTCTTCCAGGCTTTTCTCATCGAACATCTGTGCTACACCAATGCTGACAGTGACCTGGCGACCTGCCATTTCCTCAAATGTCAGGTATGACACATTCTGGCGGATACGTTCAGCCAGCACCCTGGCGCTATCCGGAGATGTTTCCGGGGCGATCAGCAGAAACTCTTCCCCCCTATCCTGCCGAGACAGTCTGATTGTCGGAGTGTCGCCAGGATTTCACCTGCCACTTTCTTCAGCACCTTGTCACCCACCTCATGGCCGTAGGTGTCGTTGATGCTTTTAAAGTGATCAATATCAAACATGAAGCAGGAAAATGGGCGGTCAAATCGTCTGGCACGCATCAGTTCGTACACGCCTTTTTCAAGGATGGCCCGTCGATTGAACAAGCCCGTCAGCTCATCTGTAGTCGCCAGGGCCTGCATCCGCCTGCCAAACTGGTGACTGCGGACAAACAGCAGGATAACCAGCGCGATGACTCCCGCAGAAAGTATATTCACCAGTCGCTGTTTCTCCAGCAGGGTATTTTGCAGATCAAGAGCCTGCTGCTGTTCACGGTTTTCAAGCTGCAGGTCATCATTTTCATCAGCATAGCGGCGGGTTTCAAACGCCACCTGCATTCGCTGTGTACTCTCCTGCTGGCGGTTTAACAGAATTTCCTCATTCAATATGGCATAGGCTTTTTGCGTGATCTGTGCGTTCTCCAGATTGCCCTGTTTTTCATAGGCAGCACTCAGACCACGATAAAGGCGCATCAGGCCGCTATCGTTCGACAGGTCCAGATACACGGGCAAGGCTGACAGATACAGCTGGATGGCGGCACTGGCATTCCCTTCAGCTTCTGCGATATCACCAAGGTGGCGATAAACATGGGCTTCCTGGAGACTGTCATCCAGTGTCGCAAACTGGTCCAATGCCGCCCCCAGATAGTCTCTGGCCTGATTGAACCTGTTCATCGCCATAGCGTTGGCACTAAGCGCTTTGAGCGCATAGGCCTGGCCAGGTATGTCCTGTCGGTCTTGTGCTATCGCAAGGGATTCTTCAAGGAGTTCATGCGCCAAAAGATAGTCACCCATGGATGCCCTGACATGTGCCAGGTTGTACAAGGTCAGCATCCTGTTTGCCCCGGGGTCCGGTTCCTGCAAAAGCGCCTGCTCATAATAACGTTGCGCCTGATCCAGCTGGCCGGCATCAAAATAGGCCGTTGCCAGGGCATTGAGTACTTCGACAAACAGCGGGCTTGTTTCCTGCTCCCTGGTCAACTCATAGGCTTGCAGCAACTCACTCAAGGCCACTTCATAATCATTCTGCTGCAAATATAGACTGGCCCGATCCAGCATCGGGTGGACCAGCTGTTCATTTTCAAGCGCTACAACCTCTGCACTGTCCGGCATGGCGGAAAGGCTGCCTGAGAGGAATATCAGTATCAACCAGCACATACACTGGTTTACCGACCTGCTGTTATAGCGAGATAAATGCTTCATCCCCATTTATATCGACATGCAGGCTTCCCAACTTGAACTATTTACTACGCATAAAAAAGCCCTGCTGGTGCAGGGCTTTTGGGTCAATGCTGGATATCAGCTCCCCTGGTGGTTCAGGGTGCCTGCGTTCCCCGGAAGAAAAGCGGGGTGCCATCGGAAAAGGCTATTTCTCGTCCCACGGCTTTATGGCTTTTATCTCTGGCCTGATAACCGATGACATCCAGTTCGGCGCCTATCGGAATGGATTTCTTGGTTATACCCTGTCGGAACAGGGAGTTGGGGCTGCCCCCTTCGATCATCCAGCTTTCTTCCTCACCATTTTCATTGGTGACAGCGATGTGTATCCAGGAGTGCGGGTTGATCAATTCCACTTTGGTAACAGTGCCGCGCAGATTGACCGGCAGGTCCACACTGAATTCCTGGGCAAAGGCATGATGTGCAGAAGATTGTCCTGCATGAGCCACCATAGCCAGAACCATTAATTGCAGAATTTTTTTCATGGATTACCTCTCAGGTTAATCATTGCCGTGCCGCTTTAAGGGCTTCCAGTTCTTCCAGCCTGACCCCGCTCAGAATATTCACGATGCCGTAATTTCCCTCATGACAGGCATATTCAAACATGGGGCCTTCTATGCTGTTAAAAGGGTAAGTACCGGACCAGGGCTCTTCCCAGACCGTTGGATCAGTGACAGTAAAGTCATATTCAATGGTGCTGTCATCAACCCGGGTAAAACGTTCAACCACGTGGGCCTGACTGCTCATGGGAACACCACGAAGACCGGGTGTGTTGGTTCTGCCTGAGTAGCCCGTTGTTTCCACGACCAGCGTATCGCCTTCCCAGTGTCCCCGGGAATTACCCAGCCATTGCGGCAAGCTGTTTTCAGCCGGATCACCGCCATCCAGGGGAATGATCCGGGCATCATGGATCATTTCGTGCAGCAGGATCACGTAGTTTTCGGTTTGCATGAAACGGTGGGTGCTGTTGTATCCCAGCGGCATAATGGGCGGCCCTTCCTGGTCCCAGATCAGGCAGCGTTCAGACAGCGATCGGGTCTTGGCACTATCCCACTGATGATCACGACGAAATTCAGTGTAGGCCTGAAGGTTGGCTTTGGCTTGATCCGTCAACGCCGGATAACGGCCATTGGGTGGATCATAGATAATGGAGGTTCTCAGGTTCTGGGTAATATTGTCTTCGGTCCTGTTCATGCCATAATCGTCGAACTGGTAATGAACATCTGCCGCTGTCCCCGTCAGGTTTTCATCGTAGTTCTCTTCGATTTTGACCCGAATGTTTTCCGCCATTTCCTCCAGGCTGTAAAACTGCTGCGTGCCCAGTGCCTCGGGACGCTCGAGGGGAACAAACGTTGAATTGGTCCAGTAGCCTTGCAACAGCGGAGCACCCCAGGAAGTTCTTGGCATTTCCCAGGTATCATCCTGGGCGACAACCAGGGCTGAGAGAGACAAGGCACCAACACCTGCCAACCAGAAACTGACCTGCATGCATTTATTCATCGCTATCTCCATCAACGGGAAAACCGGCATCGCGCAGATAATTTTCCCGTTTGAGGTGGTTGTACATGATTTCCTCGGCAAACTCCGGACACTTGAATTCAAACAAACGGGCGTTGTCCTCTACATGGCGGTACAAGGGCATGCTGATCGTCCAAGCTCTGGCAAAAACCTCAGGATCGTCGATGGTTGCCTCATATTGCATATGGTTAGCCCCCAAGGGAGTAAAACGCTCGGTAATTTTTGCGGTGGACGTATAAAAATTGCCTGCTCTGTCCAGCCAGTTGGGATTCAGACCAGCAACCTCGACGACCAGCGAATCCCCCTCCCAGTGGCCGTTCGACCATCCCATCCAGCTGTCGATCGGTGCTTCCATATGATCGCTCATGTAGATATTACGTACAGCACCGGCAAACTGGTAAGCCATGAAGATATCGGAATCGGTCTGGAATATCTGGAAGGGCTGCGGTAAATAGGTGGCCCGGGGAATGCCTGGCATAAAACACTTGGCTTCCGGGTCTTCCAGGCGCCGGCCAGCAAAATTCGCTTCTCGCTGTGCAAGGGATTCCGGCAGGTAAGGAATGGTTTTTCCGGTAACGACACTGGATCCTGGCAGAACCGCGCCAATGGCCCCCAGGCTTTCAACGGCTCCCTGTTCGGCTATATGGTCTTCGAGGTTCCAGTTGGCGGTGTTCATCACCTGCCAGACACCCTGAATATCCGGTACGCCGTTTGCCAGGCGTTTTACGCTGGCACCCTGCCCCAGAACAGCGACGGGCAACCACATCAGCAAAAATACCGCTAACTTCTTGTTTTGCATCTTCCCCCCCATACTTGTCCGCTAGAGAATAAACTGAGGGTCCGGTTTTGTCCATGTCCTGCTCATCGTTCAGACAGGGACGCCGCCATCATGGCGCTGTCGGTGAGAACTTCTGAATACGCCGACCATTGTTGACTTCAGCTGTATAGATATTGCCGCTGGCGTCCACATCAATATTATGCAACCAGTCAAACTGCCCGGCCTGTCTGCCGCCCTGCCCGAACGATCCGACAATGGCCAGGTTTTCCCTTTCCAACTGCCAGATAACACGGTTTGAGCCATCGGCAACAAACAGCCAGCGGTAATTTTCCAGTGGCGAAATTGCCAGGTCCCAGGCAGAACCCTGGTCCAGGGTATTGGGGGCTATCTGCACTTCCCGGACAAAGCCGCCTTTTTTATCAAACACCTGGATCCTGTCTGCTGTCCGGTCGGCCACATAGATCAGGTCATCAGGACCGATCAGTACCGCGTGAACCGGCCCCAGGAACTGATCAGGCAAGGCGTCCTGCGCCACTGGCTGGTAAGGTGGTCGTGTTGCATCATCGGGCCTGTTGCCATAGGCGCCCCAGTGACGCTTGTAGGCGCCGGTGACACTGTCGAACACCACGATACGCCGGTTCAGGTAGCCATCAGCAATGTAGACTTCCCGCGCCTGGACATCCACGGCGATATCTGCCGGTCTGCCCAATCGCTCCTGGTCATTACTACCTGCTGTTTCGCCGGAAACCCCGATCGACAGAACGTGCTCACCGGAAGGCGTGTACTTGACCACTTGATGGCGACCACCAGCACCATCGTAACTTCCCTGGTTACCCCCTATCCAGACAAATCCTTCATCATCCACAAAAATCCCGTGCTCATTCATGGGCCAATCCTGGACTGGCGACTCCCATGACTGGGTTCCCGGATTCCAGACTGGGCCTCCCCAGGCTTGCAGCAGATCACCCTGTTGATTGAATTGCAGGACAGCAGGCGCTGGTCGGCAACAGGTGGACAATGGTGGATCCAGCACAGCAGATAAATCATTTGTGGTGAGTGATTTGGGCCGGTGCAGCACCCAGATGGTGTCATCACCGGCAACGGCTATTCCGGAAACCTGCCCAAGGATCTGGTTGTTGGGCAAGGCCTGCGGCCAGCTGGCATCAATCTTGTAAGTCTGGGCACTCACACTGAGCGTTATGAGACTGAACAATAATAACCAGTGAATTCTCATGGTTTTTCTCCTGCGTTGGTTAAGCCTTCCGGCAATCAATATCCCTTGTGAAACGTGTCGAAATAACGCTCGAAATGGGCGAGACTCAGCTGGAAAAGCTCATCGTTCACCTCGCCTAGCAGGTCCCTGAGATCCATATGCGCATACTGTGGAGTCAGTTCGACCCCCAGGTCGGCCAGATCCCTGATCTGGTAATGACGCTTCTGCATGAAATTATGCAGCCAACAATGGGGAGACATTTGCGGGTCGTAGAAAAAACGGTAGTCATCCAGAGCCTGTTGCAGACGATCAACAGAAAAGATATGGAACCGTGGCGCCATAATCTGCCGGGTAAGCTGGTCAATGCGATTGAGTACCGCCCTTTTTTCAACGTCCTGGTACTGGTTCCAGTTGATCACCTCGAAGCCGAAGCGTTTGCAGCCGCGACAGATTTTGTCACCCAGCGAGGTGGTTGAACAAATACCGATACAGGGGGTTTTGATTGTACTCATAGATACAGGATTGTAACGCGCCATCCCCTCCCCAACCTAGTCTTTAGGGGCCGTTTCGAGTAGAATTAGCGCCCGCTTTTGTCCATCCGGACAACCCTTAATGACCTTATTTCAAGAGGATACCAGACGTGCTTGAAGCTTATCGCCGCCATGTGGAAGAACGGAGCGACATGGGTATTGTTCCCAAACCCCTGGATGCAGAACAGACTGCTGCGCTTGTTGAGTTGCTCAAAAATCCCCCCCAGGGAGAGGAAGCTTTCCTGATAGATCTGCTCAGCAACCGTATTCCGGCCGGTGTTGATGAGGCCGCTTATGTAAAAGCAGGCTTTCTCTCGGCAGTCGCCAAAGGTGAAGCCGCGTCTCCACTGGTTTCCAAGGCAGATGCCGTCAAACTGCTGGGCACCATGCTCGGCGGCTACAACATCAGCACGCTGGTTGAACTGCTTGATGACAGTGAGCTGGGGGCAGAAGCCGCCAACCAGCTGTCACATACCCTGCTGATGTTCGATGCCTTCCACGACGTCGCTGAAAAAGCCGATGCCGGTAATGCCAATGCCAAGGCCACTCTTGAAGCCTGGGCCAATGCTGACTGGTTCACAAGCAAACCTGTTGTACCGGACAGCATCACCACAACCGTTTTCAAGGTACCTGGTGAAACCAATACCGATGATCTGTCGCCAGCCCCGGATGCCTGGTCACGTCCAGACATCCCACTGCATGCCATGGCCATGTACAAAATGCCACGTGATGGCATTACCAATGCTGTGGCACAGATTGAAGAGCTCAAACAGAAAGGTCACCCGGTGTGTCTGGTTGGCGATGTTGTAGGAACAGGCTCTTCACGCAAATCCGCAGCCAACTCCGTGCTTTGGCATCTGGGTGATGATATTCCTCATATCCCCAACAAACGGGCTGGCAGCGTCTGTATCGGCGGCCAGATTGCACCAATCTTCTTCAACACCATGGAAGATGCCGGTGCACTGCCCATTGAATGTGACGTCAGTAACCTGAATACCGGAGATGTGATTGATGTCTATCCCTATGAGGGCAAAATTGTCCGTCATGGCAGTGATGAAGTGATCAGCACCTTCGAACTGAAAACCGACATGCTGCTGGATGAAGTCCAGGCCGGCGGTCGTATTCCCATGATCATTGGCCGTGGCCTTACCGACCGTGCCCGCGAAAAGCTGGGTCTTGGACCCAGCGATGTCTTCCGCCGCCCGGTTGCACCTGCTGACAGTGGCAAGGGCTACACCCTGGCCCAGAAAATGGTCGGTAAAGCCTGTGGCGTTGAAGGCGTGCGCGCCGGCACTTATTGCGAGCCGCGCATGACCACAGTGGGCTCCCAGGATACCACCGGCCCCATGACCCGTGACGAACTCAAGGATCTGGCCTGCCTGGGCTTCAGTGCTGACCTGGTCATGCAGTCTTTCTGTCATACTGCTGCTTACCCGAAACCCGTGGATATTCAGACCCAGCATACGCTTCCGGATTTCATCCAGACCCGTGGCGGCGTCTCATTGCGTCCTGGTGACGGCATCATCCATAGCTGGCTGAACCGTATGCTGCTGCCTGATACCGTGGGTACTGGTGGTGACTCTCACACCCGTTTCCCGATTGGCATTTCCTTCCCGGCGGGCTCCGGCCTGGTGGCATTTGCTGCTGCCACTGGCGTGATGCCACTGGATATGCCCGAATCCGTCCTCGTCCGCTTCAAGGGCGAAATGCAACCAGGCATCACCCTGCGCGATCTGGTCAATGCCATTCCGTACGTGGCCATCCAGAAAGGCCTGCTGACTGTCGAGAAGAAAGGCAAGAAGAACATCTTCTCTGGTCGTATCCTGGAAATCGAAGGTTTGCCTGATCTCAAAATCGAACAGGCCTTTGAATTGTCAGATGCGTCAGCGGAGCGCTCTGCCGCTGGCTGTACCATCAAGCTGAACAAGGAGCCAATCATTGAATACTTCAAATCCAACGCTACCTTGCTGCGCTGGATGATCTCCCAGGGTTATGGCGATGCCCGCACCCTGGAGCGTCGTGCTGCTGCCATGGAAGCCTGGCTGGCTGATCCCCAGTTGCTGGAGGCCGATGCCGATGCCGAATACAAGGAAGTGATCGAGATTGACCTGAACGAGATCAAAGAACCCATTCTGGCCTGCCCGAATGATCCTGATGATGTGAAGACACTGTCAGATGTCGCAGGTACCGGCATCGATGAAGTTTTCATCGGTTCCTGTATGACCAATATCGGTCATTTCCGCGCAGCGGCCAAGGTACTGGAGCAAAGCAAGGAAGGTATCCCGACACGGCTGTGGATTTCCCCACCGACCAAGATGGATCAGCATCAGCTGACCGAAGAAGGTGTATACAATGTTTTCGGTACCAGTGGTGCCCGAACCGAAATGCCCGGCTGCTCGCTTTGCATGGGCAACCAGGCACGCGTTGCAGCGAAATCCACGGTAGTTTCCACATCCACACGTAACTTCCCCAACCGCCTGGGTGATGGCGCCAATGTCTATCTGGCGTCAGCCGAAATGGCCGCTGTCTGTTCCCTGCTGGGCCGTATACCCACGCTTGAGGAATACATGGGCTACATGAGCAGCCTCAACACCATGGCAGCGGATATTTACCGTTACATGAACTTTGATGAAATTGCCGAGTACATGAAAGGAGCAGAGAACGCCAGGAACATTCCTGTCCAGAACATCCAGGAAGTGGCTCGTACCTGAGCAGGTATCCAGACGAAAAAAAACCGCTGCCATGCAGCGGTTTTTTTTATCCCTTGGATTTGTTGTCAGGCTAACGCCGCATCTGCAGGGTTTTTATTTTTATCCTCTTCGGCTTTCCTGCCATCAGCTGCACCATCACTGTCCAGCTTGAGTAGCAGCAGCAATATTGCCCCGATGATGGAGCCGCCACCCATTACCATCGATACCATGGGCAGGTCAAAACCACCCTCAAGCAGGAAGCCTGCCAAAATCGGCGACAGTACAGACCCCCCACGACCAATGCCAATGGCAAAACCTGTGCCTGAGGCCCGTGCCTGGGTCGGAAATACCTGGGCCAGGATGGCATACATTCCCACAATACCGCCATTGACGAAGAACCCCGCCATGGCAACATACAATTTGATTGTGCCCAGATCAGCAGGAGCCCTGCCGAAAACACAGGTGAATATCCAGCCCAGAGCAAGCATGACAATGGTCAGTGTCTTCACCTTGAATCGGATGGTGAGCACACCAAAGAACAGGCAACCAAGCGCCCCACCTATACTGGCCCAGGTCAGGGCCTCACCGGCCAGATATGGCGGAAAACCCATATCGACCACCAGTTTCGGGGTCCACTTGAGGATGTAGTACAGCGTGACCACATGCAGGAAATAGACCGCGGTCACCAGAATGGTGGTCCGGATCATGGTCTTGCTGAATAGGAAGGAGGTGGAGACTTTGCGCGCAGCCTCATCAATGGACGGCAGACTGGTGATGGCCGAATGCCCCAGTCGCTTCATGGTCGCATTGATTTTGTCCAGAGCGCCTTCCGGCTGCTTACGGGTCAGCCAGTGCACGGATTCCGGCATGGTAAAGAAAATCAGGGGGATAAAAATCACGGTCATGGTTGTGCCAAAATAAAACACCACGCGCCAGTCAAAATGCTGCATCAACTGGGTGACGGCCATGCCGCCGACCACGCCACCAACCGGGTAGCCAACGGACATCGCCGAAATGGCAAAAGCCCGTTTCTGGTTATTGGAAAACTCCGCCGCTACGGCATTGATGGCCGCCAGCATGCCTCCGATACCCAGGCCGGTAATTACACGCCAGATGCCCAACTGGGTAAGACTGCTGGTCGTTGTGACCATGAACATACCTATCGCCATGGCCACCAGGCAGCCCAGCATGGTTGGACGCCTGCCGATTTTGTCTGCAACGCCCCCCAGCAATACCGAGCCAACGGCCATACCGATGAGTTCCATGGACAGGACAAAACCCAGGCCAGCCTGACCGAGTCCCCACTCACCGGCGATACCGGGACCAGCAAAACTGATGGCCAGTACATCGAAACCATCCAGGGCATTCAGTCCTACCGTCAAACCAATGATCCAGTACTGCAATCTGGTCATGCCCGACGAATCAAGTACCTGGCGTGGATCTGTGTTCATATTACCCCCAATAAAACGAAGCAGCCCCGCAGGGCTGCCTGTCAAAACTGTTGTTGAATTCTGATTATTATTAAACCGGCAGTACCTAAAATCAGCTCAAAGCTTAATCCACGCCCTGCCCCATTACAACCTGACAGACTCAGGCCGCCAGGCTCTTGCTCACCACCTCAAACACATCTGGTGACAGATCTTCAGTTTCCAGAATACGCTTCATCGCGGCCTGCATAAGCTGCTGACGCTCGGGGCTGTATTTCTTCCAGCGAGTCAGCGGCGTCATTAACCTTGAGGCGATCTGTGGATTCAGCTTATTGAGAACGATAATCTGGTCTGCCAGGAATTCATAACCACTGCCATCAAGTTTATGAAAGCCCACGGCATTATTATGGCAGAAGGCACCGATAACACTGCGCACCTTGTTCGGGTTCTTGATATCAAAAGCCTCATGCTGCATTAGCGCCTGGATCGTGCTCAGGTTGTCCGGAACCATGGCTGCACTTTGCATCGACAGCCACTGCTCCACTACCAGAGTTTCTGACTGCCATTGCTGATAAAAGTGAGCAAGCAGCTCATCTTTCATCGCCTTGCTGGACTCGGAGGGATTGTTCACCAGAGCCCGCAATGCTGTACTGCTGTCGGTCATGTTGTTGGCGCAGTCATATTGCACCCTGATGCGCTGCCAGTGTTCCGGCTTGTCCAGGCAGGCCAGATAGTTCAGCACCGTATTTTTCAGGCTTCGGCGGGCAATCTCAGCCGCACTGAACTCGTATGGGGCAGCAGAAGAGCAGTGTTCATAAACTGCAACAAACTCTGTCTCAAGCTCTGTGGCCAGGTGAAGACGTACATGTTCGCGTGCAGCATGAATACCATCAACATCGACTTCTGCCGCCAGTTCCGCCAGGTAAGCTTCTGACGGCAACAGAATCAGGTTTGCCAACATGGCCTTGTCCAGGGACTCATCCTTTATCGCGGCCGTCAGCACACTACCCACAGCCGTGACCAGTCTGTCATCCACGACAAGCGCCTCACCGCTGGCGTGCTGGCTCATCAGATCAGCAAGCACCAGCAGGGCCAGTTTCTGTCCTGCTTCCCAACGGGCAAAACCATCGCTTTCATGCTGCATGAGCAACATCAATTCATCACGTTCAAAGGGGTAATCCAGCTTCACTGGCGCGGAAAAACCACGCAGTAGTGCCGGTACAGGCGCTTCCCTGACATCCGTGAAAACAAAATCCTGTTCGGCATCGGTGACATGCAGAACCAGGTCTGGGCTTTCCGGATAACCTGCCACTTTCAAGACCAGCGACTTACCATCCGGCCCTATCAAGCCCATACGCAAGGGAATATGGAACGGTGCCTTGTCAGGCTGAGCAGGCGTAGGTGGGCAACTTTGTCGCACTTTCAGGGTAAAGGTATTGGCGTGGGCATCGTATTGACCACTGCATGACAGCCGGGGAGTACCTGCCTGCGAATACCAGCGGCGAAACTGCCCAAGATCCATGCCGGAGACGTCTTCCATGGTGCTGACAAAGTCCTCCGTGGTGACAGCCTGGCCATCAAACTTTTCAAAATAGAGGTCGGTGCCCTTACGGAATGTATCAGGACCAAGCAGATTGGCCTGCATACGGACCACCTCTGCCCCCTTTTCATAAATGGTCACCGTATAGAAGTTGGAAATTTCCATATATGACTCGGGCCTGACTGAATGGGCCATGGGACCGGCATCTTCTGCAAACTGTACCGTCCGCAACAGGTTCACGTCTTCAATACGTTTGACCGCCCGCGAACCCACATCAGCGGAAAACTCGGAATCCCGGTATACCGTGAAACCTTCCTTGAGACTCAACTGGAACCAGTCCCGACAGGTGACCCTGTTACCGGACCAATTGTGGAAGTACTCATGGGCCACAATGGCTTCGATACGCTGGAAGGCCTGGTCTGTGGAAGTTTCAGGTTTTGCCAGTACGCAGGAGGAATTGAAGATATTCAGCCCCTTGTTTTCCATGGCCCCCATGTTGAAATCATCAACCGCAACAATCATGAAAATATCGAGATCGTATTCGCGACCGTACACGTCCTCGTCCCAGCGCATGGCCTTCTTGAGCGACGCCAGGGCAAAGGAACATTTATCCAGGTCCTTCTCCTCAACAAAAATCCTCAAACTCACTTCACGTCCGCTACAGGTGGTAAAACTGTCATCCACCGGCTTCAGGTCACCGGCCACCAGTGCGAAGAGATAACTGGGTTTTTTAAACGGATCCTGCCACTCAACCCAGTGACGGTCATTGCCAATATCGCCGCTGCCAGTTTTATTGCCATTGGACAGCAATACCGGATACCTGGATTTGTCTGCTTCTATACGAGTGGTAAAACTGGCCAGCACATCAGGGCGATCAAGATAGTAGGTAATCTTCCTGAAACCTTCTGCTTCACACTGTGTACAGAACATGACTCGGGATTTGTACAGTCCCTCAAGACTGGTGTTGTCCTGCGGCATGATTTTTGTTGTACAGGAAAATTCGAAGTTGTCCGGTACGCTGTTTATCTCCAGTGTATCCTTGCCTACCTTGTATTCCGCCTCCTTAAGACTCCGATCATCAATAGCTATTTTCTGCAGTGCCAACTCGCGCCCATGCAGAACCAGACTCTCGTTGCCACTGGCTGCCGGATTGCGGCGCATGAGCAAGCGGGAATGCACCAGCGTTTGGTCTTCAAACAACTCAAAATGCAGATGGGTCTCATCGATGAGAAACGCTGGCGGTTGATAGTCTTTGAGATAAACCGTTTTTCCCTGGGATTCTTTCATGAAAACACCTTGATGCTGGTTTCAGCTTTCTGACAATGTAATGTGGTAACCGGTGAATTTACGTAAATTAATGACCCCGGTGTCGAAAATAAGATACTGGCCCTTGATGCCCTGGAGTGTACCAGCCACCTCTGCTTCCTTATCAAAATTGAACGAGGAAACCTTGTCCGGATATTCCTGCACAGGATAATTGATATGCACCACGTCCACCCCGTTTAGGATGCTTATGGCATGCAGACCAAACTGACGCTCCAGATCTGACAACTCGCTGCCACAAAGCTCAAGCAGCCTGTCCCTTTCCTGTTCCAGATTCACCTCATCATTGCCTCCCTTGAGCATATTTCGCCAGTTGGTCCTGTCAGGCACATGCTGCCGGAAAATGGCTTCGACAAAACCGGATTGCTGGCGTGAACGAACACGCAAGACTGGCAGCCCCTGAACCGCCCCCTGATCTATCCAGCGGGTGGGCACCTGTGAGGCCCGGGTAATCCCTACCTTCAGGCCTGACGAGTTGGCCAGGTAAACGATATGATCCTGCATGCAGAACTCGTCACCCCACACCGGTTCACGGCACGTGCCAGCTGCATAATGGCACTTCTCGGGAGCAATGATGCAGGAGTCACACTGGGCCAGTTTCTGAAAGCAGGGATAACAGTAGCCCTGGTTAAAACTTTTATTGGTCTGGCGTCCGCAGTGAACGCAGGAAATGTCACCGGCAAATTTCAGGGACAAACCTTTCCCGATCAATGGATTCACGGGAATCTGCTGGTCGCCCAGCACCATGGCATAGCTGACAGGATCGTCCAGCCGCGCATGCATTTTGTGTAACTGTCCGCCTGTAATTTCTGTCATGACTTCCTGGTTTCCAAAGAAGGAGAATCTGTTGTGTTTATCGTGACGGGGGAACAGGGTGTCGGCTTTGGCCTCACATACCCCACTCTTTCTTCTGGACAGGTATATTTTTGATCGTAGGCAATCACCGCCTGCAGGCAGAGGGATTTCTGTTCATCACTTAATCGTTCACCATTTTCCCAGCGTCCCAGAGCAACTGCCTCTTTAAGACTCTCATGAATCTCTGGTGTCATTGACGCCAGCAACTGTTCCAGGGAATCGGGTTTACCCGGCAACTCATTCACGCTAACACTCTCTCCTTATACCTTGTATCGTATCCTGCCAATCGTGGCGGTAAATGCCCCATAAACCACCCCAGCCAACAAGCCGCCAAGATGAGCAGTGTCTGCCACTCTTTCCAGATTAATGAATGACATAATGGCCAGCAACGCCAATAACGCCACAATCAGTCCAGGTGGCAAACCCAGGCGTTTCTGTGGAAAAAACAACTGCCACATCCAGATATACCCGAACAGGCCATACACCACACCTGACATGCCACCAAAATAAAATGTGCCTGCATACAGATACTGCGCAGTGTTCGAGACGAGTGCGATAGCCAGAACCAGGGGCAGCATCATCCAACTGGGTTGAGCCGCCTCTATCCTGCGGCCGAATTCCCACAGCCACAACATATTGAAGGCTAGATGAATAATGCCATCATGAAGAAGTACCGGCGATACCATCCTGAGCAAATGGATCACAGTGAAATTTTCCAGCACCCGTTCAAGGTCAATGATTCGTGTTCCGAAACTGAAGTCGGGAAAGAGCAGAGCCCGGGCCAGCGAATTCATGTCACCCAGCGGTGCCGCAAGGGCCATCACCAGACAAACAACAATCAGGCTCAAGGTCACCGGTGCCCTGAAAAAGGCCTTGAGAAAACGCCGAACGGATTCGGCAGGCTGAAAATATGCGCTGAAATCGGCTCCATCTTCAGCACCAGGATGAATCTCGCCTCTATGCCATTGTTCAAACAACCGGGTAGCCGGGAGTATGGCTTCACGGCTGGGGACAGTCAGCACCTGGCTCTCTTCCAGGCGTACGATTCTATGGGTGATTTTTTTCTGCCATAACAGACGGCTGAACTGACTAAGATCTTCCTGGAGTGCTACTTCAACGATCTTGTACATAGACGGTATTCAAATCAGCGATTTGTTGGCCGATGCGACCACCCCAGCTTGCTGCGACAGGTTTCATAATAATCATAGTCCGCAGGGTGTAGTATCTGTAATTCCTTGGCCTTTTTCCGGATTGTGATTGTGTCGCCGGGCGTGCAAGTATGACTGGTTGCTCCATCACAACTGAGTTGCGGCAGGATATGATGGCGGTCTCCGACAATCAGGGTGAGTTCGCGGTTTCCATCGATCACTATCGGACGACTGCTCAGGCTGTGAGGGTTGATCGGGACGAGCACCAGGGCATCCAGTTTGGGATGCATGATTGGACCACCTGCTGACATGGCGTAAGCTGTCGAGCCCGTCGGGGTTGCCACGATCAGACCATCGGAAGCCTGGTTATAGACAAATTCACCATCAATATAGAGGGCAAATTCGATCATCTGCACAGCTTTGCCCGGATGCAGCACGATGTCGTTCAGTGCCGAGCCCAGGTATTTAGGCGAATCCTTGCCCGTGTACAGATCCAGTAAAAACCGGTTTTCAATCTTGAACCGACCTGACAACACCTGATCGAGGGTCACCTCGATCTCATCGGGCAGCACATCAGTCAGAAACCCCAGCTTTCCCCGGTTGATGCCGACAACGGGTAAATCCTGCTCTGCAAGCAAGGGGGCTACCTGTAGAAGACTGCCGTCGCCACCGACCACTATCATCAGATCACACTGCTCGGCCAACTTTCTCGTATCCAGGACAGGCAGGCCATGCTCATCAAGCAGGCTGGCGATTTCGGCATCCAGCAGAATGTTGACATCAACGTAGGTTTCGAGAGCCCGGATCAGGTATTGCAGGGAATCGAGAATTTCCCGGTTATGCCGTCCAGTGAGTCCGATATTTGAAAATACTGCCATATAAGGTAACCACCTAAAGGGTGGGCGATTATAGCACGCTCTTGCTGTAGAAATATTTGCCAATAATGGCTACGACACCCGGCAAACCATAGTTTATAATGGCGCCCGCTTAAGGAGTGCACGTTGAATCTAGAAAACAGCAAAATCGCCATTATTGGTCTCGGGTATGTCGGCTTGCCGTTGATGGTGGAGTTCGCCAAGAAGTACCCTACCCTGGGTTACGACATCAATGCCCAGCGCGTGGAACAATTGCAGGCAGGCAACGATCTTGGAAAAGATCTCAGCCAGGAAGAACTGGCTGCAGCTGTTCATGGCAGCTATTCCTGCAATCCAGAGGACCTCAAGCACGCCAACGTCTATATTGTCACGGTGCCCACGCCAGTGGATCGGCAAAATCATCCAGACCTGAGCCCTTTGATCAGCGCCTGTAAACTGGTCGGTAGTGTTCTGGATGCCGGAGACACCGTAATTTTTGAATCCACTGTGTACCCTGGTGCCACAGAGGAAGTCTGCCTTCCGGTGCTGGAAGAGGTCTCAGGCCTTAAGTTGAATGAAAATCTGTTTGTGGGCTACAGCCCGGAGCGCATCAATCCCGGCGACAAGCAGCATCGCCTGACCACGATCATCAAGGTGACGTCAGGCTCCAATGAACAGACCGCCAGCTTTGTCGATGCACTTTATCGCTCCATCATCCCGGCAGGCACACATCCTGCCAGCAGCATCAAGGTGGCAGAAGCCTCCAAGGTCATAGAAAACACCCAGCGTGATCTGAATATCGCGTTTATCAATGAACTGAGTATTATTTTCCACCGTCTTGGCATAGACACTGAAGAAGTGCTGACAGCCGCAGGCACCAAGTGGAACTTCCTGAATTTTCGACCTGGTCTGGTTGGCGGTCATTGCATTGGTGTTGACCCCTACTATCTCACTCACAAGTCAGAAGAAATTGGCTATCACCCGGAAGTCATCCTTGCCGGCCGCCGTATTAACGATGGCATGGGCACTTACATCAGTGAACGGGTGGTCAAGGAATTGACCCATAAACGCATCCACGTGGTGGACTCAAACATTCTGGTCATGGGCCTGACCTTCAAGGAAAACTGCCCGGACATCCGCAATACCCGTGTGGTGGATTTGATTGCCGGTTTGAAGGAATATCACGCCAATGTCGATATTCATGATCCCTGGGTACTGCCCCAGGCCGCCAGGGATGAATATGGTCTGGATCTCATCAAGGAACCACAGCCAGGCCATTATGATGCCGTGATCATTGCGGTGTCCCATGACCAGTTTAAAAATGCCGGCGTGGATGCCATACGCAAGCTGACTCGCGACAACCACATCATATTTGACGTGAAGTGCCTTTTCCCAAAAAGCGAGAATTTGTTCAGGCTATAAACACCAAAGCCTGACCCGGGAATTAAAACGATCCGGGACGGGTGGTAACTGAAAAAGAGGCAGGGACAGCACTGTAAACCAGCTCCCCCGATTGCAGAATCTGATAGGCAATAAAAACCTGGAACTGCCCTGAAATCCCAAGCTGTCCAAAGTCCATATCCTGCACAAGATCAAACAACTCAGTAGACTGCAATGGCCTGGGCCGGGTTGCCGGTTGCAGACTGGCTAACTTGCCATTCCAGGGCACCAGGCCGCCATCTACTGTCAACTGCTGAAACTTGTTGTCCTTGGCCACAACCATGTAGGCAACGTACTCTTTACCCTGCTGTCGGGGCAAAGGCCGAATTTTCATCCTGAAACCGACAGGAGATTCGCTGAAGATACTGGTGATGAAATTGTCGTGATCACCATCATAGGCGCCTACGCCAAGCGCCACAGATACCCCGCCGGCCTGGCTGGAAATGGCTTTCTGGTTGCCTATTCTGGCCTCCTGGGATGAATAGTAGGCAGCAACCTGGTGTTTGACCAGGCGCAGGGTTTTCACGGCATCAGCTCCCTCGTCCGCATCTTCATGCTCCGCACCACAGGAAAATGGGCCGCATTCACGGGTCGGGTCTGAAAATCGGTAAAGGCGATTGACGACATCAAAATCATCGGGAAAGGCCATGACTGTGACAAAGCGGGTATCAACACCATAACCTGCAGATGAAGAAAGCGTCCCTCCTTCAGCGTCTTCCCGACGAGAATGCACCAGCCCCAGATTATGACCAACTTCATGGGCCAGAACGCTGTCATCGTTGCAGTCTATGTTGATCACCGACATGGCAAAGCTTTTCTGGTAATCCGCTGACAGATCCCCCTGGGTGCCCTTACCGCCAAGAGTGGCCAGACCGCAAAGTCCGGACTCCTGACCGCGTCGAAACAGCACGACCAGATCGCCGCCAAACAGGCGACGCTTTCTGTCCAGATCAATCAGGGACTCGTCCGACTGGCTGGTCAGAGCGGCAAGGTCGGCACTGAGGTCTTCGGCAGCCTCATATTTCACCGCATGTATCCCGACCGGCCTCAAGCGGATACCGGTATGGCTATCTTCATGAATTTTGTTGGCGACATTGAATAGCTGGTTGATGCGGGTTTCAATCTCCCCAGGATACAGTGCTTCAAGATTCTCGGTATAGGCTACCAGCACATCAATAGTGGTAAGGTCCTCTTGTATGGCATCCAGTCCATTCGCAGGATTCAGCCCGATCAGGGTTTCATTGTAGTCGCTGATTCCGTCTTCATCCGTGTCTGTCAGGATATCCTGGTACACCTCGATAAACGTGTCACTGCGCTCTTCTCCAACAACTACAGTGCTGTTGATGATGGGAAACGATTGTTCAATGGTTTGCAGGGTAAATTGCAGACGCTGCTGCCCTTCACTGGCGATGTTGCCCAGTTCACAATGCAGGACAGGCTCTCCCGTGGTGGTCTCCAGTTGCTGGCAGTTTGGCGGCACAACAAGGGCCGTTGTATTTTCAAGCGCAAAATAAATATCCGCTACCTGGTCCACCAGGGTTACCGTGTTCAGGTTACGAATAATCACATCAATGCTCACAGCCCCCCCGACAGGAATCTGGCGGGCCGATGCTGTCTGGGTAATAAGCAATCCGCTTGTCAGAACCCGGTCTGGCACAATAAGGGTGTCGGCAACGGAAACATCATCACGGATATGATCCAGCCGCTTCAGTACCCCAATGTATGAGCCCGAGCCAGACAGTCGGCCATAAAGCTGAAAAATGCCGGAGGGAGAAGTGAGGATGACATGGGCAGTCTTGTTTCCGGCAGTAATGACCAGGGCGTAATCCAGACCTGTATTCTGGATAGATCCATACCAGCTGCGATCACCATTTGACAGGGTGAAAAAGTTGTCAATCCTGATGGTGTATTGCTCTGCTTCGGAGACCTGAAGTTCAAATTCATCCCCGATCTGCATGCTTTCCAGAGCGTCAAGATCCAGGTTGGCCTGGGCAAATCCAGTGAATTGATCAAGGGTCCAGGGGGCGTTTTCCTGGGCCGAGACGGTAAAGGACAATATCAGCACAACCACTGACATCAGCCAGTGCTGCCATGCTGCAGGTGAATGCCCCCTGCTTTGCTGATCCTTTGTCCTGTTCACGTTGCCTCAATTTTATAGAGTTTACTTTATATGAAAGCAATATCTTCTTGATTTACTTGCTTATTATACAAAGCCTCTGCGTCCCTGAATACCGCCGCTGTGGATCGCCAGTATACGGCATTTTTGTGGGAAAAAATCCCTTTTTTTCAGGATATACAACGCATTTAGCAGTTTGCCAGTATAGACAGGATCCAGAGGAATACCGGTATCTGCTTCAAACTTGTTGATAAAACTGAGCAAGGCAGGTGAAGCCCTGGCATAGCCACCATCATGCAACTGGTCGTTAATGGACCAGGTGCAAGCGGCCTCCATGCCAAATCGCAGGAAATTGTCCTGGATTTGGCGCTCAAGATAGCCTTCCCCCTTGAGTACCTGAATGCCAAGAAGCGGCTTGCAGGCATTTGATGCCAGACCGGTTAGCATGGTGCCTGTCCCACAGGCCATGGCGATCAGGTCTACTTCTTCCTGGTTAACCAGATGAAGAATCTCCGCGCATCCCAGCGCCCCTTCACGGTTGGCGCCACCTTCCGGAATCAGGTAAAAGTCACCAAGCCGCTCTCTGAGCGTATTCAGCAAAGCCGGATCTTCCTTTTTGCGATAGTCCAGCCTGCTGATACCAATCAGGCGCATACCGGCTTCTGCAGCATCCCTGAGACAGGGATTAAGTGGTTCGGGCACCCCCCCCCTGACAATACCGACGGTATTGAAACCGAAAGTCTTGCCGGCAAAGGCCAGGGCATGAAGATGGTTTGACCAGGCCCCGCCAAAACTCAGCAGCGTTTTGTGGCCTTCCTGGCGGGCCCGGATGAGATTGTGCTTGAGTTTGAACCACTTGTTACCGGAAATGTCAGGATGAACCAGATCCGTACGCAAAACCGACAGGCGACAACCGGCATCATTGAATACCGCGTCCTGGATATGCTCTACAGGAATATCCCTGATGTTGAAAGCGTTTTTCAGGTTCATTGTGCCACCGGTCAAAACCGGATTATCCGCGTCGTCGCCGATTCAGACAATGGCACAAAGAACAGGTGTCAGTTCAGCACCAGGTATCCCCTTCCTGACAGACAGTTTCTCACCACCCGCTGGCGTTCATCCACCGCACTGCCAGCCCCACTGAGAGTGCCGGAGGCAGCCCCTGCACCGGCGCTGCGTTTGGCGGTATCGCTGTCACCTATCACGGCACCAACGACTCCCCCAACCACAGCGCCTGTTGCAGCACCTGTGGCGACTTTCCGCCCGGACTGTACCTGATCAGCAAAGGCATAGCACTCCTCCAGATCAGTCTCATATTTATAGGGATCAATTCCCTTGGTATCAACGATGGGGCGATTGCCAGTGATTTCCTCCACCTGCCGGCAAGAGGTCAGGAGCAACATGCCAGCTATGACATAAGCAACGTACTTCATACAGTTCTCCAAAATAACGGGTCACTGAGTTAAAACGTCGACACAAGGCACTGGTTGACATGGCACCAACTCAATTTGGACGTGAATCGTCAAAAACAAATTCAGCCTGTTTCAGAAAGCATACTTCGGGCATACGCTTCAAACAGTTGATTAGGGGCTGTTTATTAGGAACAAGGTGAAGTAATGGCGGACCGGACGGGACTCGAACCCGCGACCTCCGGCGTGACAGGCCGGCATTCTAACCAGCTGAACTACCGGTCCGTAGAATGTGATAAGCAACGCTCTGGTGGGTGAAGAGGGATTTGAACCCCCGACATTCGCCTTGTAAGGGCGACGCTCTCCCAGCTGAGCTATTCACCCAAAGCGTTAAGGCGCGCATTTTACCCACTTATCCATGCATGTCAATAAGCGCCACCCATAGTATTTCCTACTTGCTTGTATGACGGAAAGTACCATCCCAATCCGGTCCCAAATCCTGGCCCCGGAGGTCAGGTATTCGCTCCAGATAAACATCATAAAGCAGGGTTCCCGGGTCCGCTTCCTTGAGTACCTGGAACTGTTTTTCAGCATCATCCCAATGCTGGGCCACGTAGGTTTCATGGGCTTTATGGTATTTCTCAACCAGGCTTAGCAGTTCCTCTGAGGCGTCATTGATCAGGCACAGGGGCTGGTAAATCCGAATGGACTCTTCCTTGCCTTTTACCTGCACTTTATCCACCAGACGGCACAGGAAGCCCTCCAGGTGATCAAAGGTTTCCTCACCGATCAGCAGCTTCACACCATAAACCTTGGTGATTCCCTCCAGGCGGGAACCCAGGTTCACTGCATCGCCCAGTACTGTATAGGAACGTCTGTATGTGGACCCCATGTCCCCCACATTCATGAATCCGGAATTGATACCTACCCCGATATTCACTTCCGGCAATCCTCTTTCATGAAAAACAGGCTTCAACTCCTCGACCTTTTCCAACATTTTCAGGGCCGCCTGGACCGCATGCTTGCGGTGATCAGGATCATCTAGAGGAGCGCCCCAGAAGGCCATGACCATGTCTCCGACATATTTATCGATAGTGCCGTGATGATCAAAAATAATACCGGTTATCGGGGTGAAAAAATCATAGAGCATGGTTTTGAGCTGGCCTGCATTCAGGGTCTCGGAAATGGACGTGAAGTTGCGGATATCCGAAAACAGAACGCTGAGCTCCTTGCTCTCTCCGTCAAAGTTGTAACTGTCGGGATTGGCCAGCATGGCATCAATGTGGGCAGGCGGCACGTACTGATCAAACATGCCCTTGATGGCCCTGCGGCTCAGCCCTTCTTTCAGGAAGCCATAGGTCAGATTGATTACCGTTATCAGCAAAATTAAAAGCAGAATGATGACCAGAGAAATATCCAGCCTGTAGTCTCCCCACAATTTGAAGTTCAGGGCGGTAATGCCGAGCATGAAGGTCAGGCTCGATACAAGCAGCAGGGCTGGACCCAGGAGCGGGTATACAAACGACAGGAAAAGGCCGGATACAATCAGAATTGCCATGACTGCTCCGCGGCCCCAGTCAGGTTTTGAGGGGAAAGGGTCGCGCTGGGTTGCCGTCAGGTCGGCGATTATCGCATCCAGGCCTTCAGCTTTTTCAGATCTCTCATCAAAGGTATCCACCGTGAAAACAGGCGCCGCATTAAGGATGGCATTCAGGATATTGGCATGCACTTCCACTCCGGGATAAATGTTCTCCAGCGGGGTGGACCGCAAGTCGAACATCCCTGTAGCCGTTGCTCCCACCAGGACCAGTGAATTGAACAGGGCTTCCTCTTCTTCCGGCGTCAGATTGTCATTAAGCAGATCGATGGCACTGATATAAGGAAAGGTATCCCCCTGTCCCAACCGGGACTCACCAATAAAAGGCACCAGTACCTGCCCGAACCGATCCGTCGGAATATACACCTGCCCCATCTTGATGCCGGTGATTTCTCGACGGGATGTTCCCGGAACAGGTTCTGTGACCAGCGAAAAATTTTCCTCAAAATAATAGAGCCTGGCCATTTCCAGCGCCAGAGAGGGATAGAGGGAATTCCGGTATTTCAGAACAAGTGGGGAGCGGCGGATTACCCCGTCTATATCGGGAAGATTGTCAAAAAAGCCTCCACCTGTTGCACTGTTTTGCAGGATATCCACGTTGGCCTCATAACCCTGCATGGTGGGTATGGGCAGAGAATCAGCCAGTTCCTGATCTATCTCGATAATGGGCTCAGGCAGCGTGCCGTATTCGAGTACCTCATTGGGCTTGAACGAAATAGCCAGCACCACATCTGTTTGCTCCATCTGCTCGGCAAAATACCGATCGCCTTCCAGCTGGGGTATCTGTGCCCGGGCAGATGCCAACATGGGAAGCATGCTTTCCAGGTCCCGCGTCGATCCTGCTTCTATTGCCCTTTCCACTTCGGCAACCAGATTGCGTTCGTATTCGGGAAAAAAGTAGTCCCAGCCAATCACCAGGGCGCCATACTTGGTAAGCTGGGAAGTCAGGTCTCCCAGCACCTTTCTCGACCAGGGCCATTGTCCGACCTGTGCCAGGCTTTCCTGGTTGATATCGATGATGACAATACTGTGCTCTGTCTCGGGTGGGGGTTCCAGCATGAAACCGAAACGCTGGTCGTAAATCAGGTTGTCCAGACGGCTCTGGAAATTGACGAGAACAGGATTGTTGGTGGTATAGAGCGTTAGCACCAGAATGGTGCCCAACAGACCCAGAAAGACTGGCAGTCGCGAGCCCTTGAGTAACTCGAACTTAAGCCTTCTAAAAAATTTGACTAGAACAGCAAGGACTTGTTGCATCAGGCCGACTTCCACATCATTGCGGCATTATATGCGAAAGCACTGTACATGACAGGGGCAAATCAGTACCATCTCGCCCCCGTCAAGACTGGGCCGGATCATGGAAATCTACAAAAAATTCACATTCGAAGCAGCGCATCGCCTGCCCAATGTACCTGAAGGTCACAAGTGTGCCCGGCTGCACGGCCACTCCTATGCCGTGACAATCCATGTATCAGGTCAGCCTGATGACAAACTGGGCTGGATAATGGATTTTTCCGACATTACTGAAGCCGTTAGCCCCATCATCAAACGCCTCGACCATTACTACCTCAATGAGATCGACGGGTTGGAAAATCCGACCAGTGAAAATATTGCGCGCTGGTTATGGCCGCAGGTAAAGGCAGTTCTGCCGGCACTGTCGCGTCTTGAAATCAGCGAAACCTGTACCAGCGGCTGCAGCTACCAGGGCGATTGATCAATCGGGATTTGGCAGACTCCAATGAACTGGTGTCTTGCCCTGTGCTTCCAGGTAGGCATTGGCCTGGGAAAAATGCCGGCATCCCAGAAATCCCCGATGTGCTGACAGCGGTGAGGGATGGGGGGCCTGCAGGACCAGATGTCGATCACGATCAATGATCTGGCCTTTCTTCTGGGCATAACTGCCCCACAATAAAAACACCAGCCCTTCCCGTTCTGCATTAAGTACACTGACGATTTTGTCGGTGAAAAGCTCCCAACCTTTGCCCTGGTGCGAAGCGGCCCTGGCCCTCTCAACGGTGAGCACAGCATTGAGTAACAGCACGCCCTGCTCTGCCCAACTCTGCAGATAACCGTGAGCTGGGGGAGATATGCCCAGGTCTGCATGGATTTCCTTGAAGATGTTGACCAGCGATGGGGGCACATCGACACCTGGCTGCACGGAAAAACACAGCCCGTGAGCCTGGCCCGGGCCATGATAGGGATCCTGACCCAGAATCACGACCTTGACCCTGTCCAGGGGCGTGGTGTTCAGCGCATTGAAGATAAACTTTCCGGGGGGATAGATCTGCTTGCCTGCGGCTTTTTCAGCCTGGAGAAATTGCCGCAGTGAGACCATGTAATCCTGATCAAACTCTCCCCTGAGATGCTGCAGCCAGGAGGTATCCAGCTTGATATCCCTAGCGCCTCGTGCAGCATCTGGCATGTGCACTAACCCTGTTGAGGACGCATATGCGGGAACAACAGCACGTCCCTGATTGAAGGTGAATCCGTGAAAAGCATCACCAGGCGATCAATTCCGATTCCCTCGCCAGCCGTTGGTGGCATACCGTATTCCAGAGCGGTGATGTAATCCTGATCGAAATGCATGGCCTCATCATCGCCGGCATCCTTTTCTGCCACCTGGGCATGGAAACGCTCTGCCTGATCTTCTGAATCATTAAGCTCGGAAAACCCGTTGGCAATTTCGCGACCGGCAATAAACAGTTCGAACCGGTCACTGATCTCCGGGTTATCATCATTGCGTCTGGCCAGTGGTGACACCTCGGTGGGGAAAGCAGTAATAAACGTTGGTTGAATCAGGGTCTCTTCCACTTTCGCTTCAAAGATTTCCAACTGGACCTTACCGATACCCCAGGACTCTTTCACTTCAATCCCAATACTCTTTGCCAGCGCTTTGGCGCTGTCCATATCGGTCAGCTGCGGTTCTGTCACATCTTTCATACGCGAAAGAATTGCTTCCACGATGGTCATGTTGTCAAAAGGCTTGCCAAAATCCAGCTCATTGCCATCATAAGTCACCACTGGTGAGCCCAGAACCTCCACGGCAATGGTGCGAAGCATTTCTTCGGTCATGGCCATCAGATCATGATAATTGGCATAGGCCTGGTAAAACTCCAGCATGGTGAATTCCGGATTGTGCCGGGTGGAGAGCCCCTCATTACGGAAATTCCGGTTCAGCTCGAATACCCGTTCAAAACCGCCTACAACCAGACGCTTGAGGAACAGCTCCGGTGCGATGCGCAGGTACATATCCTGGTCCAGTGAATTGTGGTGGGTAATAAATGGCCTGGCCACCGCCCCCCCGGGAATCACCTGCATCATGGGTGTTTCCACTTCCATGAAACGGCGCTCATTCATGAACTGACGGATGCCATTGACGATCTTTGAGCGGATGATAAATGTCTGGCGCGATTCCTCATTGGCGATGAGGTCAACGTAGCGCTGACGATAGCGTACTTCGGTATCCGTCAGGCCCTTGTATTTATCCGGCAAGGGCCGCAGGGATTTGGTCAGCAAACGGATGCTTTCCACCCGCACACTCAGTTCACCCTTGTCAGTCCTGAACACCTTGCCCTGGCAGCCAATAATATCGCCCAGGTCCCAACTCTTGATTTCCGCTTTTTCGTCTTCCGGAAATTCCTTGATGTTGATATACAACTGCAACTGCCCAGTCATATCCTGGATAACAATGAATGGGCCGCGCAGGCGGATAATACGGCCTGCTACACACGCAGGAATAGCCAGGGAAGCCAGGGCTTCCTTATCCTTGTCTCCATAGGCGGCATGAATATCCGCCGCATAGTGTTCAGGACGAAAATCATTCGGAAACGCATTGCGCTGCTGGCGTATCGCATTGAGTTTTTCACGACGCTGAGCGATCAGTCTGTTTTCTTCCTGCGTATCTGCTGCCTGTTGCTGCTGGTTATCTGTCATCTTTTTTCCAGGTTGCTTGTTGTATTGCTGTATGTTGTTCAAAGGCCCATTTTCAGGCTGGCTTCCATAAAACGATCCAGATCACCATCCAGTACGGCCTGTGTATTGCTGGTTTCCACGTTGGTTCTCAGGTCCTTGATCCGGGATTGGTCCAGAACATAGGAACGAATCTGGCTGCCCCAGCCGATATCGGCTTTTTCGTCCTCGATGTCCTGCATGGCCTCCTTCTTCTTGAGCATCTCAAGCTCATAAAGCTTGGCTTTCAACTGTTTTATCGCCATGTCCCTGTTCTTGTGCTGTGACCTTTCACGCTGGCATTGGACAACAATGCCGGTGGGTTCATGGGTAAGTCGAATCGCTGAATCTGTCTTGTTGACGTGCTGGCCGCCTGCGCCGCTGGCACGGTAAGTGTCGACGCGCACCTGGCTCATATCCAGGTCGATTTCTATATCATCATCCACTTCCGGCGAGACAAAAACCGAGGCAAAGGATGTGTGCCGGCGATTACCGGAGTCAAAGGGTGATTTGCGAACCAGTCGGTGTACACCGGTTTCCGTGCGCAGCCAGCCAAAGGCAAACTCACCCTCAAAATACAGGGTGGCACTCTTTATACCCGCCACTTCACCGGGTGAAACTTCAACCAGTTCTGACTTGAAGTCATTCTGCTCACCCCAGCGCAGGTACATGCGCAGGATCATTTCTGCCCAATCCTGAGCCTCGGTTCCTCCGGAACCCGCCTGGATATCCAGATAGGCATTACTGGCATCCATCTCTCCGGAGAACATCCGGCGAAACTCCAGTTTCTCCAGAGTATCGACAGCCTGGTGCAAATCGCTCAGGGCTTCCTGCAGCAGGTCCTCATCATTTTCCTCACGGGCCAGCTCTATCAGCTCCCGAGAATCATCAAACTTCTGTTCCAAGCTGCTGATGGTGACGACCACCCTTTCAAGTTCGGAACGTTCCTTGCCCAGCGCCTGGGCGTATTCCGGCCTGTCCCAGATAGAGGACTCCCCCAGCTCCAGTTCTACCTCGGCAAGACGATCCTGCTTCTGATCGTAGTCAAAGATACCCCCTGAGCACCGACAGGCGCTCCAGACAATCCTTGATGGCAGACAGGTGGTTATTAACTTCCATAGCGAGAATCCAGGCCGAAAAAAGGGCGCTATTTTAACTGATCCTCCCTACCTTGCCTATGCGCACAGGCCTTATACTTCCTTCATTCTGAACCCGGCAGGAAAACCGATCATCAACAGCACCCGCCTTGAAGCCGCCTCCATACGTTGGGATGAACATGATCACCCATATTCCAGGCAATATGGGGACATATATTCCTCCTCAGCGGATCCACAGGCCGAAAGCCGTCATGTATTTATTGACGGGAATCGCCTGACTTCCCGGTTCGCAAGCCTGTCACTGAAAACCTTCACCATAGGGGAATGCGGCTTCGGGTTTGGTCTGAATTTTCTCCTGACCTGCGAACACTTTTGCCAGCTGGCTCCTCCAGGTACCCACCTGCATTTCATCAGTACAGAATTGCATCCTGTACCAGTCGAAGACATGTGGATCTATTATCAGTCCACAGAACCCGCACTGCAGGCGTTGGCAGCAGCGTTTCTCAGCCAGTATGAGGATCACTCTCATGGACAGCATCGGTACCACCTGGATAGTGATAACCGCCGGATAACGCTGGACCTTTGTCTGGGAGATGCTCTTGAGGCATTTAACGCGTTGCGCCTGCCCCGGCCAATGGTTGATGCCTGGTTCCTGGACGGGTTTTCCCCGGCAAAAAACCAGGCCTTGTGGCAGCCAGCGCTATTCACCCGGCTCGCCATCCTGAGCAAATCCGGGGCGACGCTGGCCACTTATAGCGCGGCTGGTGAGGTCAGACGACAATTGACACTGGCAGGCTTTGTGGTCGAAAAAGCCCTTGGTTTTGGCAGTAAACGTCATATGCTGACCGGGCAGCTCAGCGTGTCACCAGCGCAAATACCGTTAACCCCTGGCTGGACTCATCCCTATACCGATCCCGCCAGAACCGTATCTCATGTCACCGTGATAGGTGCCGGGCTGGCAGGCTGCGCAACAGCCCATGCCCTGGCACAGCGGGGCTTGAAGGTCACCCTGCTGGACAAAGGTGATGCTTTGGCTTGTGGAGCTTCCGGCAATCCCCGCGGGATTGTCCATTTCAACCCTGGCCTGCAGGCAGATCCCGGCAACCGTTTCCGGCTGGCCTGCTATCTGTTTGCCCTGCGCCATTACCAACAGTTACAGAAATCCATCGATATTGGCTGGCAGGCCTCCGGACTATGGCAACTGGCGGCAGGAACAACTGAACAGCGCGAATTACAGCGCGTGCTTGATAAAAGACTGTTTGCTGAGGCGGTACTGTCAGCCTCCCCAAATGGCCACTCTGCTTCAGGGTTGGATGACGACAGTATTCAGACAGCATTGTGTTTCCCCGGAGCAGGCAGTCTCGATCCCGGGGCGCTTTGCCGTGCATGGAGTAGTCACCCAAATATCCGGATCATGTTGAATCATGAGGTTACCGGTATTGAGAAGAAAACCGGATGGGAGGTCTCAATTCGGGCAAACCAGCAGGAAAGCCGCCTAGATGTCGATGCCATCGTTATCTGCAACAGCCATGATGCGGCACGACTGGCTGGCTTGCCGGCGTATCCTCTTACCCAAAATCAGGGACAGACTGACACGTTCAGCATGGATCAAAACGCCGTACTTCCCGGCACTATTCTTCGACACAAGGGTTACCTGATCCCCTGGCATGACAGCACAAAGCGCTTTCTCACCATCGGCGGACAGATAAGCCGGGAGGCAATCCGGGACAAAGACTCTGCACGTCTGCTGTCTGCCAACCTGGACCTGATCAGCGAGTTTGCCCCCGGGATAAGTGATGATCTGAAGCATAACCAGAAACATATCCTTTCCCGTCAAGGCACCCGTTGCGGCACTCCGGATTACTTCCCCCTGGCAGGACCTGTGGAAGACCGGGAGGCGTGCTCAACTATCTATGGCGCCTTGGCGAGAAATGCCAGAAAAGAGATCGCCAGTTCGCCCAGTTACCTGCCAGGCTTATTCGTCAACCTGGGACATGGGGCCAATGGACTGACAACCACTCCTCTGCTCGGTGAATATATAGCTGCAGTGATGCTTGGCGAGATATCACCGCTGTCAGAAGATCTGTCGACAGTTGTCCATCCTCTGCGCTACCTCATCAGAGACTTGAAGAAACAGCAGTTCTAGACAGGTCTGATCTAGCGGTTGTAAAAGGCGGTTAACGCCCTGGTGAGATGGGCCGGGTCCTGACTGCCAGCCAGTTCCCGAATGGAATGCATGGCGAATGTGGGCACTCCAAGGTCGAGGGTTTTTACACCCAATTCTCCGGCAACGATCGGCCCGATGGTAGATCCGCAACCCATGTCGCTGCGAACCACAAAAGCCTGCACCGGAATCTCGTTAACCTCGCATAGCTGCCGGAACATCGCCGACGTTTCACTGCTTGTGGCATAACGCTGATTGCCATTGATCTTGATCACCGGGCCTTTATTAAGCAAGGGCCCGTGTTTGTCATCGTGCTTGTCACGGAAGTTGGGATGGATGCCATGAGCATTATCGACAGAATAGAACGTGGAGTTGTCCAGCATACGCCGCTTGGCTTCCCCGCTTCCCGCTGACAACTGCTCAACCATACGCTCCAGGGCAGCCTCCAGGAAAGGGCCTTTGGCCCCATTTGCCGAAACACTCCCCACCTCTTCATGGTCTGTACATACCAGCAGGGAAGCAAAACGATCTTCGCTATTGAGCAGGCTTTGCAAGCCCACATAACAGCTGAGCAGATTATCAAGACGGGCGCAGGCTATAAATTCCTGGTTCAATCCCACCAGTGCAGGAGGCTGGACATCATAAAAACGCAGATCAAACGCCAAAACTTTATCCGCCTGTGACAGCCCCAGTTCATCACGCAAGTGGGCAAGCAGCATATCCTTCAGGTTGAAGGATTTGTCATTGCCAGCCTGCGACAAAATAACCGGAAGGTAGGTTTGGGCATTGACTGAGCGGTTATCGTTGGCCTCCCTGTCCAGATGGATGGCCAGACTGGGAATCACTGCAATCGGATTTTCGAAATTAACCAGCACATGTTTTAAATGTCCGGACTGATCGCGGTAATCCACGCGTCCGGCCAGGGACAGGTCCCGGTCAAACCACGGATTTAGCAGCACACCGCCGTAGACTTCCACACCCAGCTGGACATACTGCTCCCTGATAATGTCGGGTTGCGGCTTCACCTTCAGACAGGGACTGTCTGTATGGGCACCAACCATGTGTATGCCGGATTCAACCAGGTCAGCCTCTCCGGTCTTGAACGCCACGATAGATGTTCCACCACGGACGACGTAATAGCCCTGCTTTTTGACCAGCTGCCAGGCCCGCCCTTCCTCCAGGCGTAAAAAGCCCGCATCATCCAGTGCTGACGACAGGTTTGACACGGCGTGGTAAGGGGTTGGCGAGGCCTGGATGAAATTCATCAGGCCTGCATTCAAGGTGTTGTGCGGCATAGATTCCTGCGGGCTTATAAATGTTTATCAGCCCTGAATGTTATTCAATACCCAGCAACTCAACATCAAAAATCAACGTGGCACCAGGCCCAATGACAGGAGGGGCGCCATTGTCACCATAGGCCAGATCAGATGGAATAAAGAATCGGAACTTGTCGCCTACATGCATCAATTGCAGACCTTCGGTCCAGCCGGGAATGACGCCGCCAAGGGAAAATGCAATTGACTCGCCTTTTTCCACAGAGCTGTCAAAGACAGTACCATCTACCAGCGTACCATGATAATGAACCCTGACGCGGTCACTGGCTGACGGCATGGGACCATTGGCATCACCACGAGAAAGCACTTCATACTGAAGACCGGAGGCAGTTGTCGTTACTTCGCTACGAGCACCATTTTCATCCAGAAAACGCTGACTTTCAGCTTGCGCTTCAGCCTGGGCGGCAATGGCCTTTTCCTGCATCATCTGGCTGAATTCCTGAAGAGACACCATGATCTCCTGCTCAGAGAGCTTCAGGTTTCCACTGATGGCGTCACGAACCCCTACCACCAGGGCCTCCATATCCAGTTCATCAGCTGGCAACTGGGAAGCGATGTTCATCCCGATATTCACGCCCATGCTGTAACCGGCACGGGAAGGGGCGGACTCCAGATCGATATCTTGGGCCAGCAAAGCGGTTGACGTGAGCGCTGTTGAAAGCATACCTGCTGTGGCTGCCAGTTTGATCAGTTTCATAAAAGTTATCCTTTATGTGTCTTTACTATTTGGCTTTACTCGAAAATTTTTTGCATCGACAATAGTGTCGTCGAAAAGCCGCCATACTACCGGGAGTCCGGCTTAAATACTACCGTACAGTAAGAGGCAAAAGTGCCTCAAACTCCCGGTATGATCAAACGACAAGCCTTCGAATTACCCAGTCCTGCTGATAGAGACAGTATTCATGCCCCAAAATATTCATCCCCGAATCAGCCGCCAGCTGTCAACTTGTGTTGCTGTCTGTCTCACACTGGTTGTGACCGCCTGCAGCTCCAGTTACCGTGTTGTACTGAACGATAACGTGGTGTACACACCCACAGGTTCAACACCAGCACGGCCTTCACTGGTCAATGATGCCAATCTGCAGGGCTGCCTGAACCAGCAGTTTGCCAGTACCGGGAATGATGATCCCGACAGCATCACGCTGCTGGCCTGCCCGGCGGCAGGTATCGAGAGTATCGCCGGCATATCCGTGCTGAAAAACCTGGAACAGCTTGAGCTGAGTGACAATGGCATCAGCGATCTCAGTCCGCTGCGCGGCATGGCCAGCCTGAGGGTGCTGAGTATCCGAAATAACCGGATTAACAACATCAGCCCTATTTTCTCACTGCCCTTGTTGAGATTTGTTGCCCTGCAGGGCAATACCAGTATCAATTGCAGTCAGCTGGATACACTGCAAGAGAAAATCGGGAACACCCTGAATCCTCCGGATACCTGTAAGCAGTAACATCCTGCCCATTGCTATTCAGGCAGGAACTCCGCTATGGAAGCGAAATTCCTCGTCAGGCGTGGAAATCAGTTCCGCTTCTTTCTCAGCAAACATCGCTATTCTGTCTATCAGGTCTGAGCCATCGTACAGACGGGCGAGCGAAAGGTAATCATGATAGTGACGACCTTCCGAACGCAGCAGCGATATGTAGAATTTCCCGATCCGCTCATCCAGAAAAGGTGCCAGTGCAGCAAATCGTTCGCAGGACCGGGCCTCGACAAAAGCACCGACTATCAAGGTATCAACAAGACGGGCCGGTTCATGGGTTCGTATATGGCTGCGCAGGGAGGACGCATAACGTGAAGGAGACAGATGTTCATAGGCAATATCCCTTTCCTCCATAAGACCGACCACTTGTTCGAAATGCAGAAGTTCCTCGCGGGCCAACTGTGACATTTTTTTAAGCAGTTCACCTCGATCAACATAGCGGTACATCAGGTTCATGGCACTTGCCGCGGCTTTTTTTTCGCAGTTGGCATGATCAGTCAACAGAACTTTTTCATTCTCCAATGCGGCATCTATCCAGCTTCGGGGAGTGGGACACAGCAAAAATTGCTGAATGGCGTCAAGATCAGTCATTGGTCAGAGAGAAATCAATTGTTATCCAAATCCGAATCTTCAGCATCGTCAACATCCTGGTCGACGGACTCATCGACCAGCGACTCGGGAAGGGCCTTGCTGGTTCGGGCGCCAAGTTTGCGCAGCTTTTCAACATTCGATACCAGGTTTCCACGCCCGGAACGCAGCTTTTTATGAGCCTGATCATAGGCCGCCTGGGTCTGATCAATCCGTCGACCTATATCCTCAAGATCAGTGGTAAAAGCCACGAACTTGTCATACAGCGAACCGGCACGCTTGGCGATATCCAGGGCATTGCGGTTCTGGTGTTCATAGCGCCAGATGTTCTGGATTGTACGCAGGGTCGCCATCAAGGTTGTCGGACCCACCAGGGCGATATTCCGGTCGAAAGCCTCGGTGAACAACGAGGCGTCATGCTGGACAGCAAGGGCAAAAGCTGCCTCCACGGGGAGAAACATCATGACGAAATCGAGGGTTCTGACAGCATCCAGATTGTGATAATCCTTCTCGGACAGGGTTCGGATGTGGGTACGAATGGACTGAATATGCTGCTTCAGCGCTTCCTGCCTTCTGGTTTCATCCTGCTCTGAATAATACCGCTCATAGGCACTCAGGCTGACCTTGGAATCGATAATGACATCCTTGCCCTCGGGCAGATGAACAACCACATCGGGCTGGCGAAGATTGCCCTCTTCGGTGCGCATGCTTACCTGGAGTTCATATTCCCGCCCCTTCTGCAGACCTGACTCTTCCAGCAGGCGCTCTAGTACAAACTCACCCCAAATCCCCTGGGTTTTGCTTTCCCCTTTGAGGGCGTTGGTCAGATTGATGGCATCTTCACTGATTTTGACATTGAGTTCCTGAAGGCTCTTGATTTCCCTGGCCAGGGAGAATCGCTCCTTGGACTCCCTGTCATAGGTATCCTCGACCTTTTTTTCGAACTGCTGGATTTTTTCACGCAGGGGCTTGAGGATATTCTCAATGTTCTCGCGATTGCTTTCGGTAAAATCACGCCCCTTTTTTTCAAGAATCTCGCTGGCCAGGTTCTTGAACTCCAGGCTCATTTTTTCCCTGGATTCATCAAGGAGTGCGAGCTTTTCCTGATGCTGACTGCGTTCTTCCTGAAGCTGGGTCTCCAGACGGGAGACAGTTTCACGCAGCATGGATGATTTTTCCTGGTGATTGCGTTGCTCCTGCTCCAACTGCTGCACCTGGTCGCTCAGCTTCTGGATATCAAGCAGTCTGGCCTGAAGGCGCTCTTTCAGCACTTCCTGGGATTCATCGCCTTCCCTGGAGCCGCTGCTTTTTTGCAGCTGCATAAAGGCCAGCCAGCCCACTACGACCAGCAGCAGGAACAGCAGAACTATAATGATCAGGGTTTCTGACGTCATGGGAACGATGCTTTTACCAGCCTGCCCATGAACAGGATCAGGTGAAATCGATGCCTAGCCTGGCACCCACTTCTTTGTAAGCCTCGATAACATCCCCGAGATCCTGGCGAAAACGATCCTTGTCCATTTTTTTGCGGGTATCTTTATCCCAGATGCGACAACCGTCCGGACTGAATTCATCGCCCAGGAGCAGTTCGCCCTTGAAAAGACCAAATTCCAGCTTGTAATCCACCAGCAGCATATTGCCTGCCAGGAACAGTCCCTTGAGAATATCGTTGACCTGGAAAGTAAGTTTTTTCATCGCTTCGATATGCGCCGGATCAGCCCAACCGAAAGAGACAATATGAGAGTCGTTGATCATCGGATCATGCAAGGCGTCATTCTTGAGGAAGAATTCGAACGTCGGCGGATTGATTTCACGGCCTTCTTCGATACCGTAGCGTTTGCAGATACTGCCTGCCGCAAAATTACGGACAACACATTCAACCGGAATCATATCCAGCTTTCTTACCAGCGACTCTGTTTCAGACAGGCGTTTAACAAAGTGGGTCTTGATACCCCCCTGCTCCAGTTTGTCCATGATGAAAGCATTGAATATATTATTCACCTTGCCTTTATCCGTCAGCTTTTCAACTTTGGTGCCATCAAAAGCCGACGTATCGTTCCTGAACTGAAGAACGTACAGGTCGGCATCATCCGTTCTGAACACAGATTTGGCCTTGCCTGAATAAAGCTCTTCACGCTTGTCCATGTAATACTCCAATTTGGTTATGACCAGCCTGACAGCTGGCAACTGTTGAAAATCAGGCGATATTGGTACGAATGACCTGGAGAAGCACCTTTGCCGGGTCCTCTTCCCCATCAACCTCTGCGGGACCTTCCTGCAGTGATTCAATAATCACTTCCACTTCACCATTCAGGTCCAGGACACGAATCTTCATGGGATAAAACTGTTCCGGCTCCTCACTGCTGAAGATGCCGTTCAGGGTAACTACCTTGCGGAAAAAGCCGGGTTTTTCCTCTTCTTCTTCCCGAGGAATGACAAAGTCCACTTCAAAAACTCCTGTCTCAGAGTCCTGGGCGACAATGTCGATTCCGGCACGTTTCAGGGCGCCGCTGATGGCCGCCCAGCTCCGGTCGTATCCGGCGTCCAATCTGAGTATGTCACGACCGCCCGGGGTTGAGACAATGGAGGCCTTGCCCTGGCTTTCGATATTCTCTGCCAGGAAAGACACTGTTGATGCCTGGTAAAGACCGGCAATATCCGCCAGGTAATTGGACAGGTCAGTAAGAAAATCATATTCGACATCAGGATCCGTTGAGGTTTCCGGCCAGTTAACCTGATCCAGTGCAGGCAAGGCCTGGGAAACACCAAGATGAAGCAGGCGAATCTCTGCAGAATCATTCTGGAAGCCCGGCTCGATGGTGACCCGCACTTTTTCCTTGGTCAGCTGATTGTCCTGCAGTACGAACCATCCAGTATCCAGAATGCCCGCCGTGGGATTTTCAAAGGCCACCTGAATCCGCTTCTGGCGCCAGTAGTCACGTACTCGAGGCCACACCTCACTGGGACTGGCATCCACCACAACCCAACTGGCACCGCTCATGCGCTGTATGACCACTCCCCGGTCCGAGCGACCGGTAAAGGCCCGGGGTCTTGGCGCAACAAGAAAGGCCTGCTGATTACCAGCTGTTTCCGGTGGAATGACCATCAGATCGTCAATAATGTAGCTGTCATACTGGGACGGAATCCGGGTAGGTGGAAGGACCTCGGCTTCAAGATAATCACCCTGCCGATCCCTGAGCAGCCCCTCTTCCCCGGCGATATAGTCCATGCCCGGAATCGGTATGGCATTCAGAACTGAACAGCCGGACAGGACAAGCGCAACCGGTAATCCAAGTAACGAGGCTTTGCTGGTATTTGAGATGAATCTGGACATCAATAAAACACTTTCAATGCTTGCGTAATACTTTCCAACATTCGCCTACAGTACGCCAGCTGACCGCAGGGCATCACGAAGTGCATCATGATACTGCGGATCCAGCTCAACCAGTGGCAAACGAATTCCTGGACCAATCAGCCCCATTTCCTTGAGAGCCCATTTCACCGGAATCGGATTCGACTCCAGAAACAGGTCTTTATGCAGCCTGGCGATTTTATGATCCACAGCACGAGCCGCCACCTCGTTCCCCGCCATACCGAGAGAGCACATTTCGTGCACCTGAGCCGGGGCGACGTTGGCAGTAACAGAAATGGAACCCACTGCACCAGCCAGTATCAAATCCAGGGATGTCGCGTCATCACCGGAATACACGGCAAAATCTTCAGAACAAAGGCTCAAGATTTCCTGCCCGCGAGGGATGCTCCCGGTGGCTTCCTTGACGCCGACAATATTGGGCACTTCAGAAAGGATATGAATGGTATCAGCGAGCATGTCACAGGCGGTCCGGCCTGGCACATTGTAGAGAATCTGGGGAATATCGACACTCTCGGCAATTTTACGGTAGTGCTCAATCAGCCCCCGTTGGTTCGGCTTGTTGTAGTAGGGAGTAACCAGAAGACAGGCATCCGCACCTTCATTTTTTGCCGCCTGCGTCAGTTCAATGGCCTCTGACGTGGAGTTTGCACCAGTTCCCGCAATCACAGGAATCCTGCCATTGATATGTTCAACGACATGACTGACCACCTGGCAGTGTTCATCCACATTCAGGGTGGCTGACTCACCAGTAGTGCCAACAGCAACGATGGCATCAGTGCCCTGCTCTACATGCCAGTCCAGTAACCGGCTCATGGCTGGCAAGTCAAGGGATCCATCGTCCTTCATGGGGGTAACGATGGCAACAATACTACCTTTAATCATACTCAGGGCTCGAACCTAACAACTTGCTTGTTTATATAACCTGAATCCGGTTGCTTTGGCGCCGGACATTACTTCCGCAGACTTTGACAGGGAATAAACCTGACAGTTCTTTCCGAGATCAAGAAAACGGGTAATTTTATCGTAACCAGGATGAAGTTAATACTGCCAGGGTAAGGAAAGTCCCCTTCCCAGGCCTTATTTGGCCGCGCTCGAAGCGTGTGAGGAATGGCTAACAGGCCATGCTCGTATCACCGCTTTGATGAATGTTGCCAGGGGGATGGCAAAAAACACACCCCAGAAACCCCATAATCCACCAAACACCAGAACAGCTGTGATAATGGCGATAGGATGCAGATTAACAGTTTCCGAAAAAATCAGCGGGACCAGAATATTGCCATCAATGATCTGGACGATAGTGTAGACCACCAGCATATAGTACAGATCACCGGTGAACCCCCACTGGAAATAACCGACCAGCAGTATTGGCACTGAGACAACCGTTGCTCCTACATAGGGAACGATGACAGACAAGCCGACCAGCACTGCCAGTATTACCGGATAGTTCAGGTCAAAAAAGGCAAAAACCGCAAATGTGGCCAGCCCCACTATGATGATCTCCAGGGCCTTCCCACGGATGTAATTGGCCAACTGGTCATTCATTTCATGCCAGACCTGGGCCATGATCGGTCGTTTTTCCGGTAACCACGCTTCCAGGAAATTCAGCAGCTTTTCGGAGTCCTTCAGCATGAAAAACACCATAATGGGAACCAGAATGGTATACACCAGCAATGTGACTATCCGGGTAATACTCGTGACAGAATAGGACAGCACCAGTTGGCCCAACTGCCCCATTTCGCCCTGCATGCTAACCAGCCACTCTTCCACCTGCGCTTCTGTAAACATCTCAGGATAATTCTGGGGCAACAGCAGAAACAAGGTTCGAAGTTCATCAACCATGCTGGGCAGTTCATTGACGAATACTGTCAGCCGACTCCAGCTGAAAGGTAAAAACACCAGGAAGAACAGCAAGGTTCCCCCCAGGAACAGCACATATACCAGGTAAACAGAGAGCCTGTGAGGCAAATTGATCTTTTCCAGGAAATTGACCAGCCCCTGGAGCATGAAAGTAATCACCATGGCCCACAGAAGCGGTGCTATCACCCCGCCGATAGTGAGCATAATGACCGTGCCGGCAATCAGCAGCAGCGAAAAAATGATCGCCTCTTCTTCTGAAAAGTAACGGTCGTACAAGCCGTTGAATACTTTTAACATCCAGCTACCCCGAAATGCAGCGCCTGTAATCCGGGATACTCCCGGTAACA
>Ga0181582_10000149_pt1 | contig 42763 bp, 45 predicted proteins | sample 071ome_32_FD_132438 | JGI IMG/M metagenome (GOLD analysis project Ga0181582, IMG submission 132438) | Coastal salt marsh microbial communities from the Groves Creek Marsh, Skidaway Island, Georgia - 071405AT metaG (megahit assembly) | ecosystem: Environmental > Aquatic > Marine > Intertidal...
ATACCTGCATTAAGCCGTATGAGCAGCCCTGGCTGGATAAATTTCCCAATATTCGGATTGAGCGCAGGAAAATTGAGGAAATGGACCTGGACTGGCTAGAAAAACTTTCAGCTGGTGATCTGCTCTTTATTGACTCTTCCCACATAATCAGGCCCCAGGGGGATGTGCTGCATGAGTATCTGAGCATCATTCCCAGTCTGGCATCGGGTGTTTTTGTGCATGTGCACGATATTTTTTCACCACGGGATTATCCGGATGCCTGGATCCGGGAGAATATTTCATTCTGGAATGAGCAATACTTGCTGGAGGCGAGCTTAAGCAATAATGCTGGCTACGAGATTGTCGCGGCACTGAATTATTTGAAGCATGCATCCTATGATAGCCTTAAGCGGATTTGTCCGAGCCTGAGGCCTGAATCTGAGCCAGGTTCGTTCTATTTCAGGACAAGGTGATCGTGATCGGCTGACAATAGGAAGCAAGCAGGCATGGAAAACGGGTTCCGAGGCTTTCGGCGTAAGCATTTGCAATATGACGAAACAAAAACATTGAAGATTGGCTACAGTGAACTCAGGGTTGGCAGGTTCACCTACGGCCATGAAAATATCCAGGTTCGGGATTGGGGCGAGGGGAAAAAAGCGAGCATTGGGGCTTTCTGTTCAATAGCAGACAAGGTTCAGATATTCCTTGGCGGTAATCATAGAACGGATTGGATAACGACTTTTCCTTTTGGCCATGTTTTTACGGAAGAACTGGGTGGTACGCATATTGTGGGTCATCCGCGATCCAAGGGAGATGTAATTATCGGTAATGATGTATGGCTTGCTTCAGGTGTGACCATTCTTTCTGGGGTTTCCATTGCTGATGGTGCTGTTATTGCTGCCAACAGCACTGTTGTACATGATGTGGGACCCTATGAAATTCATGCTGGCAATCCGGCTAAATTAATCAGAAAACGATTCAGTGACGAGATAATAGCCTTACTTTGCAGCTTGCGCTGGTGGGAATTGCCGGTAGCGGAAATCATCAAGATTCAGGATCGATTGAGTGCAGAGCCTGATACGAAAACACTCAATGAATTACTCGAGATTTATCGTGCGTGACGACGCCATAGTGCCTGTCCAGAATCGTCCAGAAATCGATAATCACTATATGCAGCGAGCCCTGGAACTGGCTCGCGAAGCGCAGCAGGAGGGAGAGGTGCCTGTAGGCGCCGTGCTGGTGCTGGATGGTGAAGTGATCGGCGAAGGCTATAATCAGCTGATTAGCCTGAGTGACCCAACAGCACATGCAGAAATTCAGGCCTTAAGACAGGCCGCCACTCATCTGGGTAATTACCGGCTGCCGGGTTCCAGTTTGTATGTAACAATCGAGCCATGCAGCATGTGTGCCGGGGCCATGGTGCATGCCCGTATTGGCCGTCTGGTTTATGGTGCCAGTGAGTCCAAAGCTGGGGTGGCTGCCTCACAGGGGCGTTTTTTCGAGCAGGCTTTTCTCAATCATCGCGTTGAGGTAGAGGGAGGTGTGCTTGCATCGCCTTGCAGCGAACTGATCAGCGAGTTTTTTCGTGCCAAACGGCAGTCCGTATAAGCCTGCTGTTTGACGACTTGGTGTTTCTTGTAAGCAAAGCATTCGCAAGCGGTTTTCAAGCTATAAACCAGGCAAAATTTTCAGTATCATAAGGCCTTCTTTTTTTTCAAGTCCTCATTCGTCAGCAAGGTTGTACTCAAGAATGCTAAGTCTGCATGGTGCTCCGGCTTTTTCATTACTGACCACGCAAAAACTGCTTAGCAATATTCAAACGCTGCTACCCGGCATTGAAAGCCTGGAAACCCGCTTTATCCACTTTGTCGCACTCAACGCTGAGCTTGAGGCAGCGCAAAGGCATCTGCTTGACCGTCTGCTGAGTTATGGACCCCAGGCAGGATCCCTGCCTGAGAGTGATAGCGGCAGGAGCTATGTAGTTGTACCGCGGCCCGGTACCATTTCTCCCTGGTCGTCCAAGGCCACCGATATTGCCCACAACTGTGGTCTGAGTCAGGTACAGCGCCTTGAACGCGGTATTCTTTTCAGGGTTCATGGTGAGCAAGAACTGGATGAAACCCTGCTACTGCCCATGCTCCATGATCGCATGACCCAGACTGTCCTGCGCAGTGAAGCAGAGGCGACAATTCTGTTTACCAGCAATGAACCCCGCCCCATGCAAAATGTTCCTGTGCTGGCGGGTGGACGTGAAGCGCTGGTGGAGGCCAACCGAAACATGGGACTGGCGCTGGCTGATGACGAAATTGATTACCTGGTCGAGAGTTTTACTGCGTTGGGCCGTGACCCCAATGATATTGAGCTGATGATGTTTGCCCAGGCCAACTCGGAGCATTGCCGTCACAAGATATTCAACGCTTCCTGGACACTGGATGGCAAGCAACAGGAACGTTCACTGTTTGCGATGATACGCAATACTTACGAATGCCACCATACAGGGGTTCTTTCTGCCTACAAGGACAATGCCTCCGTCATGCAGGGCATGCAGGCTGGGCGTTTTTTCCCGGATCCACAGAGCAGAATCTATGACTATCACCAGGAGCCCATACATATTCTGACCAAGGTCGAGACCCACAACCACCCGACGGCGATTGCACCTCACCCGGGGGCATCGACCGGTTCAGGAGGTGAAATTCGTGATGAGGGAGCAACCGGTACAGGTGCCAAGCCCAAAGCCGGACTCACCGGATTCACCGTCTCCAACCTGAAAATACCTGCGTATGAACAGCCCTGGGAAATGGATTATGGCAAACCGGGACATATCGTCTCGGCGCTCGACATCATGCTGGAAGGACCCATTGGTGCTGCTGCTTTTAACAATGAGTATGGTCGTCCCAACCTCTGTGGATATTTCCGGACCTTTGAACAGCAGATGCCGCAATCGGTACTGCCATCCACTCAGCTGGATATACGGGGTTATCACAAACCGATCATGCTGGCCGGTGGCCTCGGCAACATCCGTGAACAGCATGTGCAGAAAAAAGATATTCCGGTAGGGGCCAAGCTGATTGTACTGGGTGGCCCGGCCATGTTGATCGGGCTGGGTGGTGGTGCTGCGTCATCCATGGCAGCCGGGGTCAGTTCGGAAGACCTGGATTTTGCCTCTGTACAGCGCGATAACGCAGAAATGGAACGTCGCTGCCAGGAGGTGATTGACCACTGCTGGGCACAAGGGGAACAGAATCCCATCCGCTTTATTCACGATGTGGGGGCAGGGGGGCTGTCCAATGCCTTGCCTGAACTGGTTAAGGATGCAGAGCGCGGTGGCAACTTTGATTTGCGTAAGATTCCCAATGCTGAAGCACAAATGTCACCGATGGAAATCTGGTGTAACGAAGCACAGGAACGTTATGTGCTGGCAGTGGCTGAAGCTGACCTGCCGCGATTTGAGGCCGCCTGTCACCGCGAGCGCTGCCCCTTTGCCATCGTGGGTGAAGCAACCGAGGAGTTGAAGCTCTCGCTACAAGATACCTATTTTGCCAACCAGCCGATTGATTTGCCCATGTCGGTACTGTTCGGTAAGCCTCCCAAAATGCACCGAGATGTAAAACGGCTGGACCTGAGTTTCCCCAAGCTTGATCGCCGGGGCATCACCCTCGAGGATGCCGCTGAGCGTGTTCTGCAGCTGCCCACGGTAGCCAGTAAAAGCTTTCTGATTACCATTGGAGATCGCAGTGTGACCGGCATGGTGGCCCGAGAACAGATGGTCGGGCCCTGGCAGGTACCAGTGGCTGATGCCGCCGTGACCGCACAGTCCTATGATTCGAATTTCGGTGAGGCCATGGCGATGGGGGAGCGGACCCCGAGCGCCCTGATCAATGCTCCGGCAGCAGGCCGAATGGCCATCGCCGAGGCCATTACCAATATTGCCAGCGTCCGTATCGGCAAACTCAGTGACATCAAACTGTCCGCCAACTGGATGGCAGCTGCCGGTTTTCCGGGGGAAGATGCCAATCTGTATGAAACAGTCAAAGCCGTGGGCATGGAATTGTGTCCCGAGCTGGGAATTACCATTCCGGTCGGCAAGGATTCCATGTCCATGCGCACGGTCTGGCAGGATGCCGAAACCGGGCAGGAGAAGAGTGTGACCGCGCCCCTGTCGCTGGTTATTTCAGCTTTTGCCCCGGTGCTTGATATCCGCAAGACCCTGACACCGCAGCTGCGAAGTGACCGTGATGCACGTCTTTTGCTGCTTGACCTGGGTCTGGGTTCGAGCAGGCTTGGGGGGTCGGCACTTGCGCAGGTTTACAATCAGTTAGGCTATCGTGTTCCTGATCTGCACAGCGCAGAAGACCTGCGCAATTTTTTCGATTTCATCCAGGACGCCATTGAGCAGAACTTGATCTTGGCTTACCACGACCGTTCTGACGGCGGGCTTTTTGTCACGCTACTGGAAATGGCCTTTGCCGGACGCTGTGGGCTGTCGATTCACCTGGGTGGCATCAGCAGCAGGGAGTTCCTGCTTGATTGCCTTTTCAATGAAGAGCTGGGTGCGGTTATCCAGGTGGAAAATGACAAGCTGGCGCAGCTGCGGGAACTGTCGGAAGCCTATGGGCTCAATGATATCTGTATTGAACTGGGAGAGGCGATTCCTGGCGATGATATTGATTTCTATTACGAAGGTGAGGATGTGCTCAGTGGTACGCGCTCGCACTACCAGTCGCTGTGGGCAAAGACTTCCTATGAAATTCAGCGCATCCGCGATAACAGCGAATGTGCCGAGCAGGAATATGCCAGTATCAGGAATAAAGATGATCCGGGGCTAAATGCCTTGCTGAGTTTCGATATCAATGAGGATGTTGCAGCACCTTATCTCAATCACCGGCCAAAACCGAAAGTGGCCATTCTGCGTGAACAGGGCGTCAACTCGCAGATGGAAATGGCTGCGGCTTTTGACCGCGCTGGTTTCGAGTGTGTGGATGTGCATATGAGTGATATTCTCAGTGGAGAGCTGAGTCTGGAGCAGTTTAATGTGCTGGCCGCCTGCGGCGGCTTTTCCTACGGAGATGTACTGGGTGCCGGCGAGGGCTGGGCCAAGTCTATTCTTTTTAATGACAGGGCGCGCAAGCAGTTTGAAGACTTCTTCAGGCGTGAAAGTACCCTGGCGCTGGGTATCTGTAACGGTTGTCAGATGATGTCCAACCTGCATGAACTGATTCCGGGAGCTGCACACTGGCCGCATTTTGTCCGCAACAATTCGGAACAGTTTGAGGGCAGAACGGTGATGATAAGTATTCCGAAAAGCCCTTCGGTATTCATGGATGGTATGGTCGGATCCCGCTTTCCGATTGCAGTGGCGCACGGTGAAGGCAGGGCAGAATTTATTAATCGGGATGTGCAGCAGCAGACCCTTAAAAGCGGCACCATCGCCATGCATTTTGTCGACAACAAGGGCAATATTGCGACTGCTTACCCGGCCAATCCCAATGGCTCCCCCTATGGTATAGCCGGTCTGTGTAATAAGGACGGGCGTTTTACCATTATGATGCCGCACCCGGAGCGGGTGTTTCGGGCTGTCTGTAATGCCTGGCGTCCCGATGACTGGCTGGAAGACAGCCCCACCATGCGGATTTTCCGCAATGCACGCCACTGGCTGAGCTAGGCTTGCTGGCCAACACGTCAGCCAGATAAATACTTCCTCCAGCACTTGTCAAAAGCCCTGCAGCCGGAAAAAATGCGGCTTATTGGTCTTAATCTACCTGGGATACAGCAAGCATGAATTTTTACAAAGTCTTATCGAGAAGCGCTCAAAAGTGGTTTGAGCCTGAGCAACTGAAGAGCGCCAACCGTGAGCTAAAACAGGCCTTTTTGGCTGAATTTTCCGAATCGCCAGATAATCACGAAACCGCGGAGCTCTTGCAGTTTGTGCACGCCAATGATTTGGACGGCACTTCCATACAGGGCCTCGGCCTGGGTAAAGATGGCCCACTGATCTCGGATATGCTATGGACAGCTTTTGGTGAGACAACACTACCCTTTGTCGTCAAAGAACAGTATCCTGAGTTGACGGACGAGGCCTGGAATCAGGTATTACGTATTGCCCAGGTTGCCGTCATGGCTTTTGAAAAGAGACAATAGGCGCGAATCCTGAGTCTGTGATATCCAAAAAAACATGTGCCCGCATTTTTCTGCTGAGCTCAGCGCTTCTGATGATTCCGCTGCTTGCCATGCAGTTTGATAGCAGTGGAGAAGTGAACTGGTCTGTGTTTGATTTCATGTTTATGGGGCTACTGCTGTCCGCTTGCCAGCTGGCTTATGTGCTGATGTCGAGTCGCTTCAAGAGTCTGGCTTACAAGTCAGCGCTCGCCATGGCGATTCTCGTGATTTTTTTGCTGGTCTGGGTGAATGCTGCTGTCGGCATCATCGGTAATGAGAACAACCCGGCTAACCTGATGTATTTGGGGGTCATCCTGCTTGGTATCGCCGGTGCCTGGGTTTCAAGGCTGCAAGCTAAAGGCATGGCCCTCACTTTACTGTTCTGCTGTCTCGCCATGGTGCTGGTCGGCATCCTCACCTGGTACCTGTCCTCCGGTGTTCAGAGGAGTGATCTGCTCAGAGATATCCTGTTCTTAAGTGGCTTTTTCTGTGCCTTGATGCTGGTTGCAGCGGGCTTGTTTCTGGCTGCCGCTCAGCAGGGCAGCCTCAGGGATAGCTGATGCCTTTTGTTTTCTTCATGCTGCTTTTATACAGCGCTTTCTGCACAGCCCAGCCCCCTGTTGGGCGTGTCATCAATTCCACTGCAAATAGCAGCGTCATCAACCGGGGAGAGCAACAAATAACTGCCAGGCAACGTGCTGATGTGGCCATCGGGGATATCATACAAACACGAGCAGACGAGTCATTGCTCATGCGTATGCTCGATAGCGCCCAGATTACCTTGCTCTGTGAGAGCCGTTTTGAAATCAAACTTTACCCTCGCTCCCAACGACTCACTGCTGTTGAACTGCAACTGCATCGAGGAAACCTGCGGATGATTGGAGGTAATGTGAATGCCGAACAGTTCAGTCTGATTACTGCGGTTGGGGTGCTGCAGCAGGAGAGAGCCACTTTTGAGATCATACAGGAATCACCTTCAGTGCTGCTGTTTGGTGTCTTTGCTGGTGCTATCAGGCTTTCCAGCCCCCAGGGCGAGGTGGTCCAGGATGCTGCAAGCGAGCCCCGCTTTATCAGCTATCCGCAAAATGGTATGCCGGACATACTGACACGAGAGGAATACACAAGTCGCCGTGACGCGGCCTGTACTCTGGCAGCAAGGCGGAGATAGAGTATGAAACCCATCAGCAATCTGTTATTGATAGCGTATAAATAAAGCTAAGGTGTCTGACATGCGATTTTTTCTTGTCTGTTTGTTGTTCGTACCCTTGTTGGCAGATGCTCAACCGAGACTGCGGGATTCCATTGGGCAGGTCATCACGACGCGCAATGATGCTGCACTGCTTGGTCGTAACGGTTTGCTGCGAATTGCACAACGCCGTGCTGATGTCTATGTCGGCGATAAGATCAGCACCGGACCCAATATCCCATTGCAGATGCGTATGCGGGATCAATCCAATATACGTATCGCCTGCAATAGCGAGCTGGACATTCATGAATACTCGCGTGACCCTGACAGCAGGGGGCTAGTTTCCCTCGCTTACATCCGGGGCGGTCTTATGATTGTCAGCAATGCTGCTGAAGGAGATCTGTTCAGACTGATGACACCCATTGGAGAATTCGAGCTGGGCTCAGGGGTATTTGAAATTGAGCAGGAAACATCCGCCAGCTATCTGGTGGGCATTTATCGTGGCACCTTAAGAGGCTTGAATAATGACAACGGCTTGCGGCTGGATAATGTGAGTGCTGAAAGTTTTTTACGCATCAGTCTTAATGGCAATGTTGAGACAGTCGTTCAACGGGATCTTGTGAGACTGCGAGAAAGAAATTGCAGTCCAGACAATATTGAGTAATCAAGACAGGCTCTAGTACCGTGGCCAGTCTCCTCAGCTACAGACCCGATTTTCAGGAAATTCTTGAAGGTTTTTTTGAGGCGGTTTACAGCGGAACTCCTTTTCCTTTTAACCCTCAGGGAACGCATCAGGATATTCGCCGTATTCCGCAGGTTTACCAGCATACCGGTGGACAGTTCTGGCTGCTGTTTGAGGCAGAAGCATTGATCGGGACTGTGGCTGTAAGGGCGCTCGAGCCAGGTGTCGCTGAATTGAAACGCCTGCAGGTGTTGCAGGACTATCAGGGCAGGGGTTATGGCAAATTACTTATCCAGCAGGTGATGGAGCACGCCGCGGAGCTTGAATTTTCCAGGCTTAGGCTGGATTCAATTCGTGATAAAGCTGCGGCATTGCATCTTTATAAGCGCTTTGGTTTCCAGGAAATCGAGCGCTATAACGATAACCCCCATGCCGATATTTTTATGGAATATGATCTAAGGCGCCTGCAGTGATGCATCAGGCGGGCATTTTTGTGTTAGGTTTAACGGTGTTTATCGTCGATGTTTTGAACAAGATGGATTCAGTGGGGAGAACAACATGAAATACCTGCTTGGCACTGTCAGTCTGCTCACATGTATCATTTTTCCGTTGGCGGCACAGGCCCAGACACAGAACTCTGCCTGTACTGATAATCCGCATTTTGCTGCTTTTGATTTCTGGCTGGGAGATTGGGATGTCTATGCTGCTGGCAATCTGGTCGGCAGCAATTCCATTGTCAAGCTGGAGCAGGGCTGTGCGCTACTGGAAAACTGGTCCGGTGCCGCAGGTTCAACTGGCGTAAGTCTCAATTATTTTAATCCGGTGACGGAGCAATGGCGCCAGCTCTGGGTGTCTGCTGGTGAGTATGCGATAGATATCAGTGGCGGCATGGTTAATGATTCCATGGTCATGATCGGGGAACTGTATAACTATGGCAGTGATGAGACCTTTATGTTTCGTGGCACCTGGACACCCAATTCCGATAGCAGTGTGCGGCAGTTTTTCGAACAGGTAAATCCACAGTCCAATACCTGGGAGCCCTGGTTTGATGGTCGCTATGTGCCACGAGACTAGAAAGCATAAGCAGGCAAAGCAGGAAGTTACTGGTAGTAGCTGCTTATGAGGCATGAGGAAGAGCAAAAGCGCAGCGCTTTTGAAAAACGGATCTTTCGTCTGGCAGTTTATGAGACACCCGGAACGATTCTGGTTCTGTTGGGAGCCTATGCGAAATTCTGGGCTGATGGAGATGCCTTTATGCCGCTATTAAACGATCCCGGCGTGCACAATGCCATGCTGGCGATTGGTCTGACCATCTGGCTGGCTACCTGGACCGAATTTTTCAAGCTATTCAAAAAAAATAAACATTGACTTTGTCTGTCCCGCTCTATACGCTGCGAGGCAGCTAGAAAGTGTAGCTTTACTATTTATTACTTCTTCGACGCACTTCATCGCAATTTACGTCCAGCGGTTTCTAAATTTCAGCTTATTTCCACGCTATAAACGGCCTCAAGTGAGGTCAATTTTTTATATCTATTGTTAGGATAAATGTATGTCAAATAAAATTAACGGTACCGTTAAATGGTTTAACGAATCTAAAGGTTTTGGTTTCATCGAAAGAGAAGGTGGACCGGATGTCTTTGCTCATTACAGCGCCATCGCCAGCACCGGTTTCAAAACCCTGGCTGAAGGCCAGCGAGTTGAGTTCATGGTAACTCAGGGTCAAAAAGGCCCGCAGGCCGAGAACATCGTTGCCCTGTAAAACCGATTTTTGAACGGTTTAAGGCAGACTTCGGTCTGCCTTTTTTATGCCTGTCGATTTTTGTCATGACTATAGGCGAGAGTAAGCGGTAACAGGTATAGTAGAGCCATGATGAAGCTCTGTTTTTATGTGCCTGAATCCCATCTGGAAACAGTCAAGGAAGCCCTGTTCGCCGCAGGCGCCGGCCGGATTGGCCTGTATGAGGCCTGTTGTTGGCAAACACGTGGTCAGGGTCAGTTTCGTGCGCTTGAGGGTTCTGCTCCCTATGTGGGTCAGGAGGACCAGGTGACCTATGTCGATGAATTCAAAGTCGAGATGGTCTGTGAGGATGAGATCATCCAAGAAGTTGTCCAGGCGCTTCGGCATGCCCACCCCTATGAAGAGCCAGCTTTTGATGTGCTGCAGATGGTGAGTCTTTGATGCTGTTGCTGCGCACCTTGTCCTTTCCTGCATTGCTGCTGTGTTCTGCTGTGCTTGTTGCACAACAGGATTTTCGAGATTTTACCCCCGAAGCGGAATTTCACATGGCCAGAGTGGTCTATAACAATGGCTTTGGGCCAATGGGACGCAATTTTGCCCTGTCCCAACGCGGCAATGGTTGGTGGGCCATTGATTATCCGGAAGCAGAACAGCATTTTCTGGAGGGCTTGGCCCGTTTATCGCGGATCAATGTCGCGCCTGACAGTCACCATTTATCCATCATGGAAGATGAAATCTTCGACCATCCCTGGCTGTTCATTCAGCAGATCGGGCAGGGTGGTTGGGATCCCAGCGTCGAAGAAGCCCAGCGCTGGCGGGAATACCTGTATCGGGGCGGTTTTCTCCTGATCGATGACTTTCATGGTGACTATCAATGGCAGAGATTGCAGCAGGTCATGCGCAAGATTTTCCCGGAGCGCGCTATTGTGGACCTGTCCAGCAGTGATGAGGTCTTCAATGTGCTCTATGTACTGGATCAGCTCACGCAGATTCCCGGCCGGAGGCACCTGTATCGAGCAGCTGACGGCAGCATCAGGGCGCAGCTGGAAGGCCCCCAGGCCTGGCGTGGTATCTACGATGACCAGGGACGCCTGATGGTCGCCATCAACTTCAATATGGATATGGGGGATGCCTGGGAGCACGCGGATGATCCGGTATATCCTGAGCCGATGACTGCATTATCCTACCGTTTCGGCCTGAACTATGTCATTTATGCCATGACACATTAATTGATTTAAGCTAAAACAGGTATGGCCAAACAGCTTGTAAACTTGGCATGGGTGAATTAATCTTTAGCCCAATAATCAAGGGGATTAGACCGACTTTATGTGTAATCACTTTAGCTTTCCATTGAGGCTGCTATGTCTGGTCGGCAGCCTTTTTTGCATGGCAGCCCTGCAGGCTGCTGAAAGCGATTTTCCTGTCCCTGATAATATTCGTCCCGCCATAGCATTCTGGATCAAGGTTTATACCGAAGCCGACACCCAAAGCGGCTTTCTGCATGATTCTGAAAATTTGTCTGTGGTTTACACCAAGCTACAGCGTGACCGACAGACCATTAACAGCACCCGAGAGCGTATCGCTGCTGATCTGCGCGTTCTGGCCAGTGGCAAACGACAGGGTTTGAGTGCTGCCCAGCAGGAATTGCTGGCACTGTGGGGTGAAAATGTCAGCAATGCCCGGCTTGAACGGGCCGCCAGTAATGTGCGCTGGCAACTGGGACAGTCAGATCGTTTTATGGAAGGATTGAAACGTGCCGGTGCCTATCGGGAGCATATTGAATCCGTTGCGCGGAGCAAGGGCATGCCAGTGGAGCTATCCATTCTGCCTCATGTCGAATCCTCTTTTCATCCGGGTGCCTATTCCAGTGCCGCAGCAACCGGCATGTGGCAATTCGTCCGCTCGACGGCGCAGCGTTTCATGCGGGTGGATTACGTGGTTGATGAACGTCTTGATCCTTATGCGGCGACCTACGGAGCCATGGATTTGCTGGAATTCAACTATAACGCCCTGGGAAACTGGCCACTGGCTCTGACCGCCTACAACCATGGTGCCAATGGCATAGCCCGAGCAGTTCGTGATGTGGGCAGCGATGATATTGGTCGCATTATTGACGAATACCGCGGCCCGCGCTTCGGCTTTGCATCGCGAAATTTTTATCCGCAATTTCTGGCAGCGCTGGAAGTGGACAGAAATTATGAGCAGTACTACGGGCCGATTCAGGTGGATTTTCATCCGGGCTTCCATGAAGAAACCCTCGATGCTTTTATTGCGGTTGCGGACCTGACTGACAGCCTGGGGGTCAGTATTGCCGATATGCAACGTGATAATCCGGCCTTGCAGCCCGCTGTCTGGTCAGGTACCAAAATGATTCCCAAAGGCTATCGCATCAAGGTGCGGCGCGATATTCTGCCAGGTGGTAACCTGTTGGCAAGCCTGCAGTCTTTGCCATTGACAGCCCTGCACAGTGAACAGATTCCGGATTTAAGTTATGTGGTCCGCAGTGGCGATTCCCTCTCTGTAATTGCCGAGCGCTATGACACAACGGTTTCTGAACTGGTAGCTATCAATCAGTTAAGGGATCGCAACCAGATTCGCATTGGCCAGGAGCTGCTGTTACCGCAGCGGGATGGCTTTGTACCAACACTCATTGTCAGTTCGCCCCAGGAAGTCCCTACCAGTGGCCAGTACCAGGTCCGTCGTGGCGATACAGTGTCCATTATTGCCGAGCGCTATCAGCTTTCTACGGAGGAGCTGATAGCATTGAATAACCTCAACAGCTCCGGCCTGATATATCCCGGTCAGAATCTGATACTGCGTGCACCGGGAGAGCCTACACAAACTCTGCCGATCATGCAGACGCTGCCGAGTACTGAAAATGTGGCTGCCGTCGAAGTGGATAACGTGGAGGACAGCCTGATAGAGGAGGCCGTCGAGCCAAGTTTTGATGCCAGCCTCCTGGCTGCAGAAGCAGGACTGAGTGTTGCCGAAGAACAGCAGCAGTTGCTGACAGATTTGTCAGCTGATCCTGCCGACTATAGCGTTTCTGCAGATGGCAGCATAGAGATACAGGCGATTGAAACCCTGGGTCATTATGCCGACTGGCTGGGCATTCCGACCCAGCGTTTGCGCAATCTTAACGGTTTGAGCTTTCGCGAACCCGTGATGATAGGCGAGCGTTTGAGGTTGGATTTTGCCAATGTCGACCGTGCTACCTTTGAAAACCGCCGTCTGGAATTTCATCGCCGTGTTCAGCAGCAGTTCTTTGCCAACTGGCGTATCCAGGATACCGAAGAGTACAGCATCCAGCGCCGTGATTTTCTGGAAAGCCTGACACGGGAGCGCTCTGTGCCGATGTGGCTGTTTCGGCAATACAATCCAGAGCTTGATTTTGAGCGCCTGCAGATCGGCCAGGTTGTGGTTTTTCCGGTAGTACAACCGGTAACGCTCTAGCTCAGGTCGCCACTTCTTTCCAGTTAAACAGTTTGATTGCCAGTCCCAGTGCAATCAGGATCCAGACGGCTGCACCAATAATATTGGGGCCAAGCTCAAGCAGGCCAGCACCGTCTATAGCGACCCCACGCAAACCGGTGACGATGAAACTCAATGGCAGAATATTGGCCAGCGGTTGCACCATGTCCGGCATGGCATCAATCGGATAAAAAATACCCGTCAAGAGCATTTGTGGCCAGGTCAGTAACATGTTCATGGCCAGAATGGCCTGCTGGGTTTTGGCCAGAGACCCCAGACAAAATCCCAGACTGAGAAAGATGGTTGTCCCCAGTATGATGAACACATAGAGGTTGAACAGGTTGCCGACAAAGGTAATCTGTAGCAAAAATACCGCGATACCCAGCAATATGCTCAACTGTAGCAATACAATTAGCAGACGTGACAGCACCATGCCGCTGATGAAATCGCGGGGCAGTACCGGCGTCACAAACAGACGTTTGAGTATGCCCTTGCGACGAAATTCAACCAGGTTGAAGCCGCTGCCTCCCATAGATATCTGCATCAGCGCCAGTGCCAGCAGTCCGGGTACCACGAAGTCCAGGTAACTCTGGGAACGTGCTTCGATATCTTCTATTGTCATTGCAAACAGGGGCTGCTGATCACGCAGTTCACGCTCAACATCGACCAGGCCGCGTTCCAGCAAGGGCATGACCCGGTCCATCTGTGCGGTTTGTGAGGCATCAATCAATACCCGCAAGTTGATATTGGACGGGTTGCCACGAAATTGTGCTGGCAGGATGACGGCGAGATCAAGATCTCCTTCGATGACCTGCAGGCGCAGGACAGCTTCAACACCTGAACTTACTTCGAATTCTGGACGCTCCTGCAGGCGGTTAATAAAGGCCTGACTCAGGGCCGAATCTGCTTCATCCACAATACCAATATATACCGGTTCCGTTTCATCGCTGTTAAACAGGCTGAAAGCCAGCATCATCAGCAGTGGAAAGACCAGGGAAAAGAAAATGGCCTGTCGGTCCCGTGAAAATATTTTCAGAAAAACGCGTGTCATCACCCAGGTTAATTGCATGCTGTGCCCCTAATCCCTGAGTGCCGTGCCGGTTAAGGCCAGGAACACATCTTCGAGGTTGCCATGCAACGGCACGACAGGGGGTTCCGGCGCATGCTGCAGAATCAGTTCCTGCGGGCTTCCTTCAGCAATTATCTTGCCGTGATCCATGATCGCCAGTCTGTTGCAAAGGTATTCGGCTTCTTCCATGTTGTGGGTGGTGAGAATGATGGTCATACCGCTTTCATTGAGTTCCCTGACCAGTTGCCATAGCTTGCGCTTGGCCTGTGGATCCAGGCCGGTGGTTGGTTCATCCAGAAACAACACCTTGGGTTCCTGCACCAGTGCGGAGGCGATGGAGAACCGCTGTAATTGCCCACCGGACAGTTGCTTGGGTTTGGCGGCGGCCTTTTCGCGCAGGTTGACCCGCTCCAGCAAAATCAAGGGGTCAACTTTCTGGCCGTAGAGTTTGCCAAAAAGCCTTATCAGCTCAGCCAGACTCAGGTGATCAAAATATTCGTTGGCCTGGAGTTGAACACCAATGATCTGTTTAACCCGGTAGGGTTCCTTACTGACCGAGATGCCGTCAACCCAGGCTTCTCCCGCATCAATGTCGGTCAGTCCCTCGATCATTTCCAGCGTGGTGGTTTTTCCGGCGCCATTGGGACCGAGAATGCCGTAGATTTCACCGGCTTCTATCGCCAGCGAAGTTCCTTCAACGGCATAGAACCATTCCTTGCGTTTACCGGGCAGCGGGTATTTCTTATGCAGGTTTTCAGTTTTAACGATGCTCATGGGCAAGCAGTGGTATTGTCAAAAAGAGCGCTAGCATAACAGGGAAAAGGGCAAAGGTTTATCCTTGCTCTGCCAATCCTAGCCTAAACTTCACTTTGCCGGGAATCTTGCCTAGAATGCACGCTCATTTCGAAGCTCTTCCATGACAATGGAAAGGTCTGTTTGGGGAAAGCATGTCAGCCATCATATCCGTTAAAAACCTCAGTAAAACTTATGAGGGTGGATTTCAGGCTTTAAAAAACGTCAGTCTGGATATTAACAAGGGTGAAATCATCGCCTTGCTCGGCCCCAATGGCGCTGGCAAGACGACCTTGATCAGCACCATCTGCGGTATCGTGACACCGACGGAAGGGTCGGTGACTGTTGACGGTTTCGATATAGAAAAAGACTATCGGCAGGCACGCCAGATGATTGGTCTGGTTCCCCAGGAACTGACTATCGAGACTTTCGAGACGGTGGTCAATGTCATGGAATTCAGCCGGGGTCTGTTCGGTAAAGCGAAAGATCCAGTGCATATTGAAAAAGTACTGAAATCGCTGTCTCTCTGGGAGAAGCGCAACAACAAATTGATGACGCTGTCAGGTGGTATGAAGCGCCGGGTATTGATTGGCAAGGCCTTGTCACATGAGCCCAAGATACTGTTTCTCGATGAGCCGACGGCAGGCGTAGATGTAGAATTGCGCAAGGATATGTGGAGGGCCATTCGCGAGTTGCGTGATGCCGGGGTGACAGTTATTTTGACCACGCACTATATTGAGGAAGCTGAAGAAATGGCTGATCGTATTGGCGTGATCAACAACGGTGAAATCATTCTGGTCGATGAGAAAAAAGCGCTGATGCAGAAGCTGGGCGAAAAGGTACTCAAACTGCATCTGTCGGAACAGCTCGAGATGATTCCAGAGCGTCTGGCGAAATACGAACTGCAACTCAACGCTGATGGCATGGAGCTGCTCTACAGCTACGATGTCCAGCAGGAAGATACCGGCATTACCGCCTTGCTGGATGATGTGGAAGAGGCCGGCATCCAGTACCGAGATCTGGAAACCAAGCAGAGCTCTCTGGAAGAAATTTTTGTCAATCTGGTGAAGAAATCATGAATTTTCACGCTGTCCGGGCAATCTACAAATATGAAATGGCGCGTACCTGGCGCACCATTGCCCAAAGTATCGTATCGCCAGTTCTGTCCACTTCGTTATATTTTGTGGTCTTCGGCACAGCAATCGGGTCGCGCATGAGCGCAATTGAAGGAGTTTCCTATGGTGCCTTTCTGGTGCCTGGTGTGCTTATGCTCTCATTGCTGACGCAAAGTGTGTCAAATGCCTCCTTCGGCATTTATTTTCCACGCTTCATTGGTACCATCTTTGAAGTGCTGTCCGCACCGGTATCGACCTTTGAAATAGTGTTGGGCTATGTTGGTGCAGCTGCCACCAAATCCATCCTGGTAGGCAGCATCATTTTGATTACCTCAGCCTTTTTTGTTGACCTGAAAATCATGCATCCATTTTTGATGCTGGGCTTTTTGTTTCTGACGGCCATCACCTTTAGCATGCTGGGCTTTATTATTGGCATCTGGGCGGATAATTTTGAAAAGCTGCAGATTGTTCCCCTGTTGATCATTACTCCGCTGACTTTCCTTGGTGGCAGCTTTTACTCAATCAGCATGCTGCCGGATTTCTGGCAGACAGTTACACTGTTCAACCCGGTGGTTTATCTGGTCAGTGGTTTTCGCTGGAGTTTTTACGAGATATCTGACGTCAATCTCTGGGTATGCCTGGGCATGACAGGGCTTTTTCTGGTGCTGTGCATGTCAGGTATTTTCTGGATTTTCCGTACCGGCTATCGCCTAAAAAAATAGCACAATCCTCTGCCACTGACAGTCATGGTTAATATAGGGATCGAATAAAAGCGATACCCGGGTCTGAGTGACTGATCAGGTAGATGGCAATTACCCGCAAGCCCAATAAAAGCAGCAGGCTGAACAGGGTGGCGGCCTGGACTTTTTTTGCGATCGCATATTCATAAGCCACCAGTATCAGGCATAACAGGCCTAAAGCGGCCAGCGATAAAAGATGCCGGTCCAGTCCCCCGAATATTTCCCAGCCCCACAGGCGGAACAGGGCAGGTTCGAGAATGCTGATGGATGCAAACAGCATCATGGGAATATGCAGCGCTGCATTCTTTCGGTGGATCAGCGCAATTGTGAAAAACACAATGAAGCCGCTAATTGCTGCAAAATCAGCCCAGACAATTTCCGAGAAGAAAACCAGTCTCGCTTCAACATCAGTTCCTGATGCCAGTCGTCCCGGCACAAACTTTAGGGTGGTGATGATGCTCCAGACGATGATAATCAGGCCGACACAAACCAGCAGCCAGCCCAGTTGGCGGTGTAACTTGAATTGATGAGAATGAATCAACAGGGATTGCAACAGAATGCCGATAAACCAGCTTGTCAGTATTGCTCCATGAAACAATACAGCCACAGGCAAGGCCTGTGCATCTTCATTCAAGGGTCGGAGAAAAAATGAATTACCGAAGCCCAGGAAAACCAGCAAAACCATCAGTGCTGATATGCAGGCAAGCAGTAAGCTTTTCCGCTGTGGACTGGAATAAGCGGCGTGCTGTGAGACTTTTGTGCTCACCTTCAGGTCGTGGCAGTCATTAATTCAAGGTGACGCAAAATTAATGACTGCCTTTTGTCCTTTTGTAGCCGGACTTAACTCTTGTTTTTGTTGTCGAGGCTATAAGCGCCCGCGCCACTGACATATAAAATCAGCAGGCCGCCAGTTATCGACAGGTTTTTCAGGAAGTCAGTTGAGGTCACTGGCATGTGATAGATTAAGCCTGCCAGCAGTGTGAAAATTGCCAGGGTCAACGCAGCGGCTCTTGTTTTGAAGCCAACAATAAGCATGAGGCTTCCCAGCACTTCCACCAAAATCACCAAAAACAATAATTGTCCGGGGATTCCTATGCCCAAAAAGCTGCCTCCGGCCATAAAACCGGCAGTGCCAGCATAGCCAAAGCCAAGGCCAAAACCAGATCCAATTTTTCCGATACCTGAGATCAGAAAAACAATTGCAAGTAGCACTCGTCCTGCTGCATGTGAATAATCATTCATGGGTCATACCTTCCTTTATTATTGTTGTCGGGAGAGTAGATACTAACCAAGATTTCATGAAAATGCTCTATTTGTGAAAAGGAACTGTTGAATTGTAGGCCATAGCCAGCTCAATTTTCCTCAATCCGGATTTTGCGATGCCTGGTTTGCTGTCTGATAAGCACTGTATTTGACGTGAGTCGGGTTTGAAAGTGTAGAATCCCCTCTTTAAAAAGCGTTTCGTGTACACTAATTATTTTTAACCCTCATAAGGGCATTTTAAACGAGTCACTAAGGTTGTCGGTATGCTTTGCTCACGCTCAATGGAACACCCTGTGTTTTTGTTCAGTTTCTTGCTGCTTGTCAGTTCCTGCTTGCTTGCTCCGAGTAGGGCCTTTGCTCAGCCGGATAATGGTCTGCACTGTGTTGATCCAGGCTCACTTGCTCAAAGTGAGGAAAGTCGGGTGATCACCAATGTTCCGACGGGTAATTTATTTCCCCGGGACAACAGGGAGCCAGTTGCATTTAACGCTGAAGCCGAGCCGGAGCTGCCCAGTCGGGTTAGTTTTTTTTCGGGAGATTTACGCTTATTACCGGTCCAGGGCAACGTTTATGTATTGATGGGAGCGGGTGGCAATATCACCCTGCAGGTCAGAAATGAGCGTACAGAAGATGGGGTCCTGCTGGTTGATTCAGGTGCTGCGGAATCCAGTGAAGCTGTGCTGGATGCAATCCATCAAATAACAGCTGCCCCCATTCGCACGATTATCAACACCTCGAATGACAGCGAGCACACCGGGGGTAATATCATACTGGGCCAGAACGGAGCCAAACTGGCTACGAACACAGCTGGAAATAACAATGGTGAAGAGCCTGGTGCGGCCATCATTGCGCGTGAAGAGGTTATGATTCACATGCTGGTGGATAGGATCGAGGATTGTGGCTGGCCTAACAGAACCTATACGGCCTATCCAAGACTGACCCTGTCCTTTAATGGCGAAGGTATCAGAATCATGCACATGCCAAATGCCATTAGCGATGGGGATTCATTTGTTCATTTTCGGGGTTCGGATGTTGTCAGTACCGGGGATATATTCAATACCGATCGCTACCCGCCTATTGATCTGGAGCGGGGAGGTTCGATTAATGGTGTCGTGGCAGCACTCAATGAATTACTTGAAATCACCATCCCTGCATTGAAAAACGAGGGTGGCACTTTCCTTGTTCCCGGTCATGGCAGAATAGCGGACGAAGCCGATGTTTCCGAATACCGGGATATGGCGACAATAGTTCGGGATCGCATTCAAACCTATATACAAAGAGGGATGAGCCTTGAGGAAATACAGGCAAGGCGGCCGACACGTGAATATGATGGGCGATATGACAATGGGCTGAGCCCGGAAGCCTTCGTTGAACGGGTGTATCTCAGCCTCGGCCAGGCAGGAGGTTTGCAATGAAAACCATAAGATCAGTCTGGTTTTGCGTGTGCAGCATCTGTCTGCTTGGGCTTAGCTCCTCAGTTTCGATGGCCCAGTTGCCTCAGGATGAGCCCGATCCACGAACCCCCAGAGAAATGGCGCCGGTAGATTTAACCGGTACCTGGGCTTCAGTCATTGCCGAAGACTGGCGATATCGTATGGTGACGCCGCCAGCTGGCGAGCTGCAAGGTCTGCCCCTGAATGATCTCGCTCAGGAAGTGATGAATGCCTGGAATCCCGAGGCTGATGAAGCTGCCGGTCTGGCATGCAAAGCTTATGGTGCGCCAAATCTGATGCGCCTGCCGGGGCGCGCCCGGATCAGCTGGGAAGACGAGCTTACCCTGAAAATCGAATATGACAACGGTGAGCAGACCCGTCTGCTGCATTTTGACGGGACGCCGCCAGTTGATGTACAAAACAGCTGGCAGGGTTACTCGGTCGCCCAATGGGTGCGCGAGACGACGATAGCCAGGGGTATTGGTTTTGGCGGTGTCGGAGGTGGTCTAGGGGAAATAACTGGTCCGTTGCAAATTAACACAACAAAGCTGCGGGAAGGTTATCTGAGAAAGAATGGAGCGCCTTACAGTGAGAATGCCTTGTTGACGGAATATATTGTCTGGCGCCGAGATATCGTCACCGGCGATGAGTGGTTTTCGCTGATCAGCGCCGTTGAAGATCCACTGTATCTCAGGGGGCTGTATATCAGGAGCTCTGAATTCAAAAAAGAGGCAGACGACTCTCTGTGGTCGCCACGGCCCTGTAGTGCGAGGTGATAATCAGTATGAAACGTGTCATCAATAAATTTCACCGGGTGTTTATTAGTTTGTTCTTAATGATGATGGGCGCCACGGGGTATGCCCAGTCAGGGACAGGAGGGGGTGCCTATGAGGCCGATTTACAAGGCTATTGGAGAAACCCCCTGTATGAAGACAACCGGGACCGTGGGGAAGGTCCTTATATCGGCGATTACCTGGGGCTGCCTTTAAACGAAGCTGCCTTGCAGGCCGCCGAAGCCTGGGACCCGACGATATTGTCACTTGAAGAGCGTCAGTGTAATGATTATGCCGCTGATTACGCCGCTCACAGCATCGGAGACCAGGCCATTTGGAGAGAGGTCGATCCTTTTACCAATAAAACCATCGCCTGGCGTTTGCGGCTTTCCTGGATGGGAGGGCAACGCACCATCTGGATGGATGGGCGGCCACATCCGCCTGAAGGTGCTCCGCATACCTGGCTGGGCTTCTCCACGGGCGAATGGGTGGGACCAACCCTGGTGGTAACCACCACGCATCTGAAAAATACCTGGCTACGCCGTAATGGTGTACCTCGCAGTGACAAGGCCTATGTGGTGCAGTATTTCACCCGTCTTGGTAACCTGTTAACTATCGTCGATCATATCTATGACCTTGTTTATCTTACCGAGCCGCTGGTGCGCAGCAGTGATTACATCCTCAATCCTGCCGGTCGCATGGGAACTTTCATCTGCGAAACTGTTGAAGAAGCGCCACGTGATCTTGGGGTCGTTCCACACTATCTGCCAGGTGAAAACCCGTACCTGATCGAGTTTTCCGAGACCTTTGAGATCCCGATGGAGTTAATGCGGGATGGTGCGGACATGCTTTACCCCGAATACCTGGACAGACTGGAAGAAATCCTCGCTGACTAAGCTGAATCGCTACTAATGATCGCTAAGCCTTAGCCTTGTATTTGACAAAACAGGACAGCGAACAGAGCTCGGTTTTTTGGACTGCAGTCAGATATTGAAGATTCCTACAAAGAGGGATGTCACGATAGTGACTCCCAGCAAAAGCAAATAAGTGTAAGACACCAGAATGAACTTGATCAGTGTCAGCCCGCTGGCTTGCTGATAGACATATCGTTGAACCAGAAACAGCGCAGTTGGAATCCATAACAGTGACATTGTCAGCAAGAGCAGCGTGATGACATGCAGTAGTGGCCATGCAGGCAGCCATTCGAGCAATACACCCCTGAGGCTGCCGATGGCAAAAACCAGCATCAGCATCATGAAGATAAAACTCTGGGTATAAAGCACAACAATGACATGTTCCATGTAGTAGCGTTTGGTGAAGAGATAGAAGAGTTTCAGCAGCAGGGCAAACAGCGGCACAAGCATAAACATGAAGCTTGGCAGAAAATTGATCATGGACTCGAACAGAGCCATGGGGTCATTCCTGAGCAGGTCACTCATCCTAGTTTCAAGGTCGGCAATCAGCTCAGGAGAGAAAAATGGAATATCCAAGTCGACTTCGCCAACTTCAGGTTGTTCAGGTGGAATATTTGCCTGAAACTCCTCGAGTCTGATGTCAGCATCCTGATCGGTGGAAACGATACTTGGCACCAACAGGAAAAAAACCACACTGATAAAAAGATAGGAGCGAAAGGGTGCCAGGTATCTGACCCGGTGCCCGGCCAGGTAGTTATTGCAGACCTGCCAGGGTTTGAATAACAGGGGAAAAACTGTTTGATAAATTTTTGAGTCGTAGTTAAAAAGGCTGCTCAAAAAGTCTTGAAGGATCAGGCCGAAAAATTTCAGATTGCTTTCGACTGGCTGGCCACAGTGATGACAATAGCCACCGGCTAATGTCTGGCCGCAGTTCAGGCAATGTGTCTGCTGCTTATCGGAGTCTTCCTGGTTCACTTGTTTTTCCATTAGATATTCAAGCTTGAATCTGCTACTGACTCTCTGCCCAGAACTGGCCAATAAATGCCAGCCCCTGTCCCACAAACATCATAAAAATGGCCAGTAAATACAGAGCCTGTACCGGCTCAAACAGGCTCAGGGCTGTTGCCAAAAACAGCAGGACAACCAGCAAGGCACACAGAAACGAGGCTGCATAAATAATCGGGGTTTTGTGTTCTATTTTCCTGGCCATAAACAAAAAAACATTCAGACGAAGGTAGTAAAGGGCGCCTGCCAGGCCCATCAGACTAAACACGGTGTTTTCACTGATGTCGAAAAATTGAATGATCAAGGGCAGGTAGCAAAAGAAGGTAATAGCGATACCAGACTCAATGATGCCTATCAGGCGAAGATGGCTGTGGCCATCCGCAGCAAGCTTTGTCGTGAAAGCACGGAAAATAGCGGCAAAACCTGCCAGGGTAATGGCCAGGGCAGACAATGAGATTAAAATAACACTGGCTTCCAGAGCCACTCCTGAATTTAGTATGCCCTGATCAACAGGGTGTCGGCATCTGGGCGACCATCAAGGCGCCAGACAGTCGACTCAGGCCATAAACAGATCATCAATTGACAGGTAGCGCTCGCCGGTATCGTAATTGAATGCCAGGATCCGTGAACCTGCTGGAATTTCTTCCAGTTTCTGTTTGATGGCAGCCAGCGTAGCGCCGGAAGAAATACCGACAAAGATGCCTTCTTCACGGGTGCAGCGGCGTGCCATCTCAAAGGCGTCTTCTTCGGTGACTGCAATGGTGCCATCAAGAATGTCCGTGTTCAGCACTTCGGGTATAAACCCGGCGCCGATCCCCTGAATGCGGTGCAAACCTTTTTCCATGCCAGCAATGACCTGGGATTTAACCGGCTCAACCGCATAGACTTTCATGTCGGGGAATTTTGCTTTCAGTACTTCAGCGCAACCCGTGATGTGACCGCCGGTACCGACACCAGTAATCAGGTAATCAACTCCTTCAGGAAAATCGGCCAGAATTTCCTGTGCTGTGGTTTCCTTGTGCACTGTGACATTAACCGGATTAGTGAATTGTGAAGGCATCCAGCTGTTCTCATATTCCTGCATTAATTCATGGGCTTTTTCGATGCAGCCACCCATACCCAGCTCTTTGGGAGTCAGCACCAGCTCGGCACCCAGGGCAGCCATGTAGCGACGTCGTTCCAGCGACATGGATTCAGGCATGGTCAGTATAAGCCGGTATCCCTTGACGGCTGCTACCAGGGACAGGCCGATACCGGTATTGCCGGAAGTGGGTTCAATGATGACGCTGTCCTTGCTGAGTTCGCCGCTTTTTTCAGCAGCTTCAATCATGGCCAGGGCAATTCGGTCCTTAATGCTGGCTCCTGGGTTGGAGCGCTCTGATTTCACCCAGACTTCAGCCTGATCGGCAAACAGGCGGTTTAGGCGAATATGTGGCGTGTTGCCGATACTTTCCAGAATGTTGTTGTATTTCATTTTATGCTCCGGATTCAGGTGATTTGTGATTGCACAATGCCGGCAATATAGCATAGGGAAAGGCTTAATTCGATGAGAGCGGAGGGGGTGCAGACTGGTGCTTATATCGCTGCTGAAAGGCGCAATACGCTGTTATTTTGCCAACATTTCAAGTAGGCTTTAGCCTTTTTTTGCACCGCCCAATCCGTGATACATGTATTTAATTGTTAAAACCATTCATATGGCCTGTGCACTCCTGAGTTTCACCGGCTTTTTACTGCGTGCCTACCTGATGGTGATCGATTCCAAGTGGCTCAATCACAAGACGGTACTGTTGGTGCCGCACCTGATCGATGGCCTTTTTCTGAGCTGTGGATTCTGGATGGCTTTCATGGTGAATTTTGGGCTTTTCAATCAGCCATGGTTGAGCATGAAGGTCTTGCTCTTGATGTTTTATCTGTTTTTTGTCGGTCAGACCTTGAGTCGTGGGCGCACCAAGCACATTCGAATTGCGGCTTTTTTCTGCGGCGTCTTTACTTTTATCTATATTGTTGGCATTGCCATTAATAAAACACCCTATAGCTGGTTTATCTGAACCTCGATGAGGGCCTATTTGCTACTTAAATCTCTGCACACTACCTGTGTTCTGCTGAGCCTGTGCGGTTTTTTGCTACGGACTTACTGGATGCTGATGGGTGATGCCATGCTGCAGAATAAAGCAGTCAAAATTGTGCCGCATGTTATTGATACCCTGCTTTTACTGAGCGCTCTAGGTTTATTGGCTGTGCTGGGCTTCGGCTTATTGGCGCAGAGTTGGTTGATTCATAAAATCGGTCTGCTGGTGGTTTACATCGTGCTGGGTATGATTGCACTGGGTAATAAATATAAGCGTCCAGTCCGGATTGCGTCAGCCATTGGAGCCTTGCTGGTATTTCTCTACATGCTTGGTATCGCAATCAGTAAAAGCCCACTGAGCTGGCTATTCTATCTCTTCTTCTGAAACGCGATCATAGACGCGCCTTAATTCAACAGCCGTACTCAGATTATTGGGTTGTAGATAAAGCTCAACGGTGAGTTGCTGCCCATCTTCACTGAGTCGGTAGTGCTCATCAGTAAATCCTCCGTCACGAGGGCGGGCTTCAACCAACAATGTGTCACCGTTCCAGTCGGCAAATGAGAAATCCTCTACTTCATTGATTCCGCTCAGGCTGACCCGGACTCGCCGGTCATCCAGATAGACCGGGCGGATAAAGTCGCCGTAGGTAAAAGTGTACTGCGTATCAGACAGGCTTATTGCAAGGGTCTGCTCATAGGAAATATAGTCGTAGAGTTCCTGCTCTGCCGGGCCCCCGCGATAGAACTCGTTATCATTGTTAAAGAAGCCTTTGCTAACCTCAAAGCCTGACGCCTGCAGTGCCATTTCGACTTTGTCATCGGTATCTTCGCTGAGCTCCTGGTTAATTAGCCAGCGCCCAAGCAGTTCATCCTGCTGGGCGAAGACTGCGCAGGGCAGGGCCAGCAGGGTGATAAAAAAAGCCAGGGTCTGAAAGCGCGCGACAGTTTGCATGTCCAAAGTTTAGAATTTTTTAAATCATAATGCTAAATTAATCGCCGGCCGCTGCGGCCATTCAGGAGAAACAAGCATTGTCCAGCCTTCAAACTGCGCTGAATACGTTTATTGAACACGAACAGTTGCCCGATAGTTACCGGCAAACGGTAAAGCGGTGGTTCATCCCTCTTGCTGAAGACATCTTGCGCCAGGTATCGGTACATGAAGGCAGCTTCGTGCTGGGAGTGAATGGCTCGCAGGGCAGTGGCAAATCAACTCTGGCTGCCCTGCTAGTAATCCTGTTCAAAGAGATGCTGGGTCTCAGTTCGATTAATTTATCGCTGGACGATTTTTATCTCACCAGGTCTGAACGTCAGCGTCTGGCCAGGGATGTCCACCCCCTGCTGGTGACACGCGGTGTCCCCGGGACCCATGACACCGGGCTGGCTCTGCAGACCATTGCAGCCCTGAAAACACGTGCTCAGGTGCCGATTCCCCGTTTCGACAAGGCACAGGACGAGCGCTTTGATCCAGCACAATGGCCCAGTGTGATTGCGCCGGTGGATGTGATCGTGCTGGAAGGCTGGTGTCTGGGCATTGAGCCACAGCGGCCAGAAGAGCTGATCGAACCGGTAAATGCGCTGGAGGCTGAGGAAGATGCTGGGGCACGCTGGCGTACTTATGTGAATGAGAGGCTGACACAGGAATATCGGCATTTGTTTGCCGAACTCGATATGCTGCTGATGTTAAAGGCTCCCGGCTTTGAGCAGGTGATTGACTGGCGTTTACGGCAGGAACAAAAACTGGCGGCAAGGACTGAGAGTGACAGTTCTCGACTTATGTCCAGGGATGCTCTGGAACGCTTTATTGCGCACTATGAACGCCTGACCTGCCATGCACTGGCGACCTTGCCGGAGAAGGCAGATGTAGTATTCCAGCTCAATGAACAACAGGGTATCGAGAGTAGACTGAAGGTTTAGAAGCTCAGGCTGATGGCGTCCAGATCGTCAAAGTCTTCACTCATGGCCGTTTCGCTGCTGGCGAAACCATTTTCGTTGAGGATGTAAGCGATCAGGGCGATGTATTCTTCAATATAAAGATATTTACCGTTGCCTTCTGGCATTTCTTCGTAGGTAAAGCGGGCCAGTTCACCCACGCTTTTACCCTGCCAGCGGTTTTCAAAAAATGCACCTTTGATCGGAGTGGCAAAGCGTCCGTTATCCAGTCTGTCACCATGACATTCCACACAAAATTCCTGGTACAGTGCGATGCCTTCATCAACCTGAGTCGTGGTGAAGGTTATTTCCTGAGCTTGAACCAGATTGGCAAGACCGCATAGGAGGACAAGGCTGGCGATGAACTTTTTCATATTGTGCTTTCCTGAATATCTGTTTAGCTAATTTTGCGAGTTAAGTGGGCTAATTGGCCCTCCCGAAAAGCTCGCGATAATACCATAAAAGAAAAATTCCGATTAAGCCAATAGAGTATTAGGATTTTCTGAACAATGGCTTAATCAGGCGGCGATATGCCAGTGCAAAGCCGGTCCAGACCATAAACAGGCTGGCTAGCGAAACCAGGCCAGCCACTGTCTGACCCCAGATGCCCAGAACTTCGCCGGTGTGCAAAAAGCGGATGATGGAGCGGGTCTGAGAGCCGGGGCTGCGATCCGATAGACCGGTGATACCCAGCAGCTCACCGCTGTGTCGGTCCAGACTAAGGGTGTATTGCTTCTGTGGCTGTCCTCCTAGGCTCTGATTGATGTTGAACTCAACTTCGTTCTGCAGGGGCTTGGGTAGGCCTAGTCGGATGCTGTACCAGTCGCCAAGTTCAGCTTCAGTGTGCTGCCGGGCCAGTTGCGTCAGTTGATCCAGATTTAGGTAAGGCCGATCGCTTTGCGTAATCAGCCCCATGGTCGCTCCAGCTTCAGTTCTTGCAGAGGAGCTTCCGCGAGCACCTCGTTGTGGTGCTTCTTCACCATAAACCTGATAGACCAGATTATTGGCCCAGCTGTAATTGAAGACAGTTGCGGTGGCAACGACTATCACCAGGGGGATGGCACACCAAATACCAAAGACATGGTGCCAGTTAAAATCCCGGGCTTCAGAACTGGGCGGCTTGCTGGCAAACAGCAGACGGGATCTGAACAGGGCCCAGCGCCATACTTTGGGAAACCAGAGATAGATACCGCTAAGCAGCAGAAAAAGAAAGGCAAGATTACTGGCGCCGGTAATCGCCCTTGCTGTGCTGCGTGATTCTCCAGACTGGTTAAACCACCGGTGCCAGGCGGTTACGCTGTTAAAAAAGCGCTCCAGACCGGGGGATTTCAGCTCTTGCTCTTCACCATTGTATGGGTTCAGGCTGAGGCTGCCGCTGCGGCCTGCACTAAAGCTTACCGGGGCGCCAGGATGATTAATCAGAGTGAGCGTTTCCGGATTCATATCGGGTGCGTGTTGCTGGCTGATGATCAGCAGGTTTTCAATGCTCAGGGGAATCGCTGACTGTTCTGTACTGCTCAGGTAACGACTTTGCTCTGACCAATGCAAGATCTGACGTTCGTAGGTCAAAATGACCCCGGTCAGGGACATCATGAAAATCACCAGTCCGGCCAGGACGCCGCTGATCAGGTGAATCCAGAAAAGGGTCTTTCGAAACATGCTGCTCAGTCGCTGTTGAATCTATACGAATAGTAATCTAAATAATAATCATTCTCAATATATAGATAGTGCTTGGCTCTGTTAAGGGTCGTAGCGATAGGCTACAATTTAATTTTTACAAATTCAGGTGATGATTCTTCATGAAAAAGCTGCTTTTAGGCTTAGTTGTCCTTGTTGTTCTACTCGGGGGAGGCGTCCTATTAATCCTCAGCAATCTGGATGCTTTGGTAAAAACTGCTATTGAATCTTATGGTTCTGCTGCGGTGGGTACCCAGGTTTCAGTTGGTTCAGTAGAAATCAGCCTGACTGAAGGTGCAGCCTCCATTCGCGATTTCAGTATTGCCAATCCTGAGGGTTTTAGCGATAACCCCATGCTGAGTTTCAGCGAACTCAGCGTATCCCTGGATCTGAATAATCTCAATGCAGAAAATATCGGCATTGTGCTGATATCCAGCACGGATCCTTCCGTCAGTTATGAGCGTGCCAATGGCACCACGAACATTGATGTGATGAGTCAGCGCCTGGCTGGTGAAGGGCCGCAAGAGCCAGAAGATGCCGGAACAGAAAGTGAGATTCGCCTGCAAATTGGCGAAGTCAGCATTCGCAATATCCAGGCAAATATCAGTGATGAGCGACTACCGACACCATCGCGCGTTAGCCTCGGAGATATTGACCTGCAAAACCTTTCCGGTACTCCGGCAGAAATTACTCAGCAGATTCTGACACCTGTTATGGGTCAGCTTGCCAGGAATGCAGGGCAGGCATTTTTGAATCTGGCGAGCGACCTGTTCACTGGTGGAGCCGAACAATTGGGTGAGACGGTTGAACAGGGACGACAGCAGGTCGAGGATATCGTCGACGAAGGGCGTCATCAGGTTGAGGATATCAGTGAAGACCTGCGTGAGGGTCTGGGTAACCTGTTCGGCAATTGATTTTCTGTTGGTAAATTCCGTGCAAAGTAACAATCGTGTCTGGCTTGATCTTTTAGTCGCCGTGGTTCTGGTGAGTCTACTGATTTTCGGCAGCCTGGTGATTTATCGACTCAATTTTGATGCCATGGAAGTCGAGTTTGACAGTGATCTGGCTCAACGGGGACAGGAAATATCCACGGAATATGGCTGTATCGCCTGTCACACGGTTGACGGTAGCCTGGGTGTGGGACCCAGTTGGTTGGGGATGTTCGGCAGGGAAGTGAGACTCAGCGACGGAACAACACTGACAGTGGATGAAGCCTATTTCCGTGAATCCGTGCGAAATCCGCGTCGCCGACAGGTCGAAGGTTATCCCGAAGTGATGTCAGCCTACCTGCTGGATGACGAAGAGTACGAGGCGCTTATTGCCTTCGCCCGTCAACTATCCCGATAATCTATGGACCTTCCCTGATAGCCCCTTCGTAAGCCAGTATCAGTCGCTTGCGGGCTTTTCCCCAGCGAAATTCACCACTGTCACCAATTTTGCGAATGACCCGGTGACAGGGAATCAGATAGGCTATCCGGTTTTTTGCTACTGCTGATGCAGTCGCCCGGCTGGCTCCGGGTTTGTCCAGCCGCTCTGCCAGTCCCTCATAGTGTGTTAAACAGGCAAAGGGAATCTGTAACAGGGCCTGCCAGACCTGAAGCTGAAAAGGCGTTCCGCGCAGCAAGAGCTTGATATCCTTTGCTATGGAATCACCAAACAGTTGCTCATGATAGGGCTGTGTTGCGCGGGGGTTTTCGACAATGCTTACCAGTGCCCAATCCTGCCTGAACTCTGCTTCAGTGCTCTGACGCTCCTTTTGGATAAAACTTAAGTGGCAGACACCCAGTTTGGAAACAGCCAGCAGGTATTCACCGAAAGGGGAGTCATGAAAGGCAAAACTCAAGTGCAGTTCGCGACCCATGTGTTTGTATTGAGCCGGAGTGATGGATGCCGTGTTGACGAAAAGTTCATGGCTGCGACCACTGCCAGACAGGCCGGCCTGGTAAGTGGCTTCCAGGGTTGAGCTGCCCTGATCCAGCAGTGCTTTCATGTGCTCCCGGGTAAGGAACTGCAAAAAGCGTTTGGGGCTGATACCCACCCACTCAACAAACAGTCGCTGAAAATAGAAGTCGCTGAGCCCGACATGGGCAGCCAGGGCTGAGAGGCCAGGTTGTTGCTGATGATGTGCCAGTAAATAGGTGATGGCTTTTTCAATCAGCCGGTAGTGTTGTGGTGGTTCGGCAAGTTTGCTCATGAGAAGAAAATCTACCTGCCCGGGCACTAAAAAGAAATCCGTTTCTTGCGGTATTGGTATTTTGTCGACAAGTAGTAATAGAATGCGCTGCCATGTGGAACAGTTTTAGCAAGCGACAACAAGTAGGGCTGATCGTCGGTCCCTTGCTGTTTATTCTGATGCTTGCCATGCCAACACCAACAGGCATGAGCCCGGAAGCCGCCAGAGTGGCCGCTGTGGCCTTCCTGATGGCCAGTTTCTGGATTTCAGAGGCGGTCCCGATTCCGGCGACAGCCATGTTGCCGATTTTTCTTTTTCCAACCCTGCAGGTGATGTCGACCGCCGAGACAACCTTATCTTACGGCAACCAGATCAATTTTCTGTATATGGGCGGATTTATGATCGCCATTGCCATGCAGCGTTGGGACCTGCATCGGCGTATTGCCCTGAACATTATTGTCAAAGTTGGCACTAATCTGCAGTTTCTGCTGCTGGGATTCATGCTGGCAACGGCGCTGCTGTCTATGTGGATCAGCAATACGGCAACTGCCATGATGATGGTGCCGGTAGCCATGGCCATCATCGAACAGCATAAACGTCATGAACATCTGGAAAACACCCCGATGGGCGATGACCCCTTTGGCCTTGCCCTGATGCTGGGTATTGCCTATGCCGCTTCCATTGGTGGCGTATCGACCCTGGTTGGAACTCCGCCGAATGCTGTACTGGCCGGTATTGCCGAAACGGTTTACGGCATTGAAATTATCTTTTTTGACTGGATGAAACTCGGTGTGCCCGTTTCTGCCTGCATGCTCGCCATCACCTGGTTTTTTCTGCAGCTGAAACTCAAAGGTATCCATAAAAGTGAGGAGGAAAACCGGGAACTTAGAGCCAGTGTGAAACAGGAACTGATCGATATGGGGCCTATCACTGTTGAGGAAAAACGCGTAGCCATAGTTTTCGGTACCGTCGCTGTTGCCTGGATTTTACGCGGCCTGATCAGTATTCCTGCATTGTCCATGGTGGCTGATTCCGCCATTGCGATGCTGGGAGCCTTTGTATTGTTTTTGCTGCCGGCGCAGCGTGAAGAGGGCGCCTTTCTGTTGGACTGGGACACCGCCAAGCACATTCCATGGGATGTCATCATTCTGATGGGAGGAGGCTTCGCGCTGGCCGCAGGCTTCAGTGAAAGTGGCTTGACACAATGGCTGGCGAACCAGCTCAGCATCCTGCAGGGGGTACACTTTTTTATCATCATCGGTGCCGTTGTACTGATGGTGACCTTCCTGACCGAAATGACCTCCAACGCAGCCACAGCGACTCTGTTTATTCCGGTGATGGGAGCGCTGGCGGCCAGCATGGGGCTGCATCCCTTTGCGCTGATGGTGCCTGCAGCGCTGGCGGCCTCCATGGCCTTCATGTTACCAGTGGCAACACCACCGAATGCCATTGTTTTTGCCAGCCGCCAGATACGGATAGCCCAGATGGCCCAGACTGGTATCGTACTGAACCTGCTGGCAGCAGTGGTTATCAGCATTATCAGTTACCTGCTCCTGCCGCTGATACTCTAGGCTTGTGCTTTACTCGTTACCCCCTTTATGGCAAGTTCTGCTGAGTAAATAGAAGTGCCAATAACAATGGAGTACGGTGTATGAAAGTTATAAACCTGAGCATGATTGCGCTGCTGGTAATTCTGAGCTTTTATCTGCTGATAGCTGGCCAGGAAGTCATCCTGCCATTTGTGATAGCGCTGGTATTCTGGTTTCTTATCAACCTGCTGGCAAATTCCTACGGACGCCTCGCCATCGCAGGCAGACAAATGCCGACTTCACTGTGTTTCAGCCTGTCCCTGCTCAGTTTTGTCGTCATGTTCTGGGCTACCGTCAAACTGATTTCGATGAATATTGACGGTGTGCTGGAAGTCGGGCCCGCCTATCAGGCCAATTTCGAGGCCAAGATAATGGCCCTGCTGGGCTATTTTGGTATTCAGGAAGCCCCCACCTTTGAACAACTGGTCGATCAGATCAACCTGCAGCAATTTATTTCCGCGTCAGCCAGTTCACTCACCAGTATTGTCGCCAACAGCGGTCTGACACTGATCTATCTTCTGTTTTTGTTTCTGGAACAGAAAAACATGGACAAGAAATTGTCCGAATTGATGAGCGATAATGTCCGGGAACAGCGGATGAGGAAGCTCTTACGGCGTATCAGTGATGATGTGCGTAAATACGTTACCATCAAGCTGGCGGCCAGCCTGACCACCGGTGTGCTGAGTTATATCTTTTTGCTGATCGTGGGTGTTGATTTTGCCGCCTTCTGGGCCCTGCTGATTTTTCTGCTCAATTTTATCCCGACCATTGGTTCCATTATTGCGACAATTTTTCCAGCGCTGATCACACTGGTGCAGTTTGATTCACTGGGGCCGTTTTTCCTGGTTGCCGGTGGGCTTACCAGTATTCAGATTCTGATCGGAAATATTTTGGAGCCGCGTTTTACCGGCACGACGCTAAATCTCAGCCCAACCATTATTTTGTTAAACCTGTCCCTGTGGGGAGCCATCTGGGGGATTCCGGGCATGTTTTTATGCGTGCCATTTCTGGTCATCACCATGATTGTGTTTTCACACCTGCCACAGACACGCAGCATTGCCGTCATGTTATCCAGTGACGGCAAGCTCAGCCATATTGACGAGGAAGAACGTAAGCCTTCCTGAACCCTTCCCTAATAATGAAAGCCGATTTCCAGGGCATACTGCCGCGGACGGTCAACAAAGGCATAGAAGGTATTGGTGCCAAAGACTGATGCCGAAATCGGTACGTTACCGGCATAGGTCAGTACATCTTCATCCGTGAGATTTTTGCCGACAAAGGCAAAGTGCCAGTTGTCGTTCCTCACACCAAGCCGTAAATTTACCCGGGTTTGGCTGTCGATTTTATACTGCGGGTCCAGGTTGTCATGAATGTTCTGGGAGCCGCTGTAGTTCAGGTTCAGGTTGCTGAAGAAGTCGAGGTTGTTACCAAGTGACCGTGTGTAATCAAAGAACAGGCTGAGGTTGCTGCTTGGCGTATACTGACCGCGCAGCCCGGTGAAATTGCACAGTGGGATGCCATTGACCACATCACCGTTGGGGGTCTGATAGTTGTAACAGTTGCCGTTGCGAAAATCTTTGAATTCAAAGTCCAGATAGGAATAGGCGCAAGACAAGGTCAGTGATTCGCTGATTGCAAAACGTCCATCAATTTCAATGCCACGCACCTGGGTTTCATTGGCATTGCCGACATTGAAGCCGAGGGCTCCGTCAAACTGACTGACCTGCAAATCTTCATAATCAGTAAAAAACAGTGCGGCATTTATTTCTGCACGACCATCTGCCAGCAGGCTTTTCATACCGAGTTCAAAGCTGTCGGTTTCCTCATCCTCAAATTCAAAAGAGAAGGGATTGTTGGCGCGGGCATCAAAGCCGCCAGCCTTGAAGCCGCGTGAATAATTTGCGTAATACATGGTGTCATCACTGGCATTCCACTGCACATTGATCAGAGGTGTAAATTGGCTTTCAGAGCGGTTACCGTTGAGGCTATGACCCGGTGAGGTGATGCCTGTTGATACTGCCGTATATCCCAGGGTCTGAACACTGTGCAGGGCGAAAATTTCATTGTAGGTAATTGGCGCCAGCGGGTTGGCCGTGATGCTGCCAGTGGCCAGATCAAGAATATCTATCTGTCGGAAAGCATCCTGTCTTCGCTGGTATAGCGGGCCCCCACAGTAAGGCGCAGGTTATCCGTGGCATACCAGGAACCCTGGGCAAAAAGTGCCCATAAATCGGCATCATGGGTGTTCAGGCGGCGGGCGCCAGTGCCAGGCAGGTTACTCATCAGAGCCAATGCCGGATTCAGCAAGGCCAGTGAGCCCAGTACCGATGTGGCAGGAATATCAATGGCCTCGGTTGAATTCATTTCACTGCTTTGCAGATAGGCACCGGCAACCCATTCGACCTCTCCACCGGTCGGCGAACTGAGGCGGATTTCCTGGCTGAACTGCTCGTAATCTTCACTCAGGCCGACTTCAAAGACATCGCTGGGGGTATAGTCACAATCACAGCGCTCATTAAAGTCATAGGAGACATAACCGCTCAAGAAAGTAAGAGTATTGCCATTGAGATCGTAGTTGATATCCAGCGTCAGGTTTTCAAGCTGGTTATTGCTGTATTCTGCTGCATTGGACTGACGACGGTAATCCAGGTCGCTGTCCAGTGCGGGTTGTCCCAGAACGCCAGAGGATATTTGAGCAAAATTCAGGCCGGTAAAGGGACCAGCCGGTGCAGCACTGTCCTGAACGATTTCAATCTGGCGACCGATGGCATCGAAGCTGTTGCTTTCCAGCTTGAGACCGATGTTCAGATCAGGGCTAAGATCCCAGTCCAGACTCAGTCTGGCAGCATTGTCCTCGCGATCAGGTTCGTCGCGGTTGAGATTGCTGTTATTGATATAACCGGATTCATAATTGCCGCGCAGGGCCAGCCGGGCCCTGAGATTGTTACTCAGTGGACCGGAAAAAACCGCATTAATTTCACTCAGATCATTTTTAAACTCGTAGAGGGTCGTGATATCCACTTCCAGTTCATCAGTGGGTTCAGCCGTGCTCAGGTTCAGTGCGCCGGCAATAGTGTTTTTGCCAAACAGGATGCCTTGCGGGCCGCGTAAGACTTCCACCCGCTGCAGGTCAAAGAAAGGTGCGCGAATCTGCTGCTGACGTCCGTAGTAAATGCCGTCGACATACTGGCCGACAGACTGTTCAAAACCCTGATTGTTACCGGAGCCGATGCCACGTATATACATCTGCGTGCTGACGCCGGTTTCAGTCATGGTCAGGTTGGGAACGTATTCAGTGATATCGGCAATTTTATTGATATTGCCGGCATCGATGGTATCAGCATTGATAACGTTGACGGAGATGGGTACATCACCCAGGCTTTCTTAACGTTTCTGGGCAGTGACCACGATTTCCTGCAAAGTGAGCTGCTGGGCCTGAACGACTGAACTGAGCTGGCTTGCCGTGATGGCTGCAATAGCGGTAAATAGAGCGGTATAGCGAGATCCTGATTTGTGCATCTTACTCCCCCTGGCTGTATCCCCTGAATCCCTGTTATTGTATCAAGCCCTGTGCGGAGGCTTGCTTTCGAGTCCTATTGAAAAAAAACAGACTTTCCACAGCGCGGACCATACAAAAATCTTAGCACTTAAGTTTACTTAATGTAAGCTGGCCTTATATGCATGCAGAAGATGTTATCCGGCTGGATGACGGTATATAATGCGCGCCCTTTGAATACCGAACTTTATAACGCGAACAGGCATGAAAAGCGCTGAAATCAGACAGGCATTTCTGGACTATTTTGCTGAGCACGGGCATGCCGTGGTTGACAGCAGCTCGCTGGTGCCCGGGAATGACCCGACTCTACTTTTTACCAATGCCGGCATGGTGCAGTTCAAGGATGTTTTCCTGGGAGAAGATAAACGTGACTACCGTCGTGCTGCCAGTTCGCAGCGCTGTGTCAGGGCAGGCGGCAAGCACAATGACCTGGAGAATGTCGGTTATACGGCACGGCACCATACCTTCTTTGAAATGCTGGGCAACTTCAGTTTCGGTGATTACTTCAAGGAAGATGCTATACGCTTTGCCTGGGAGTTTCTCACGGTAAACCTTAAATTGCCGCCGGAAAAACTCTGGGTGACGGTATTTCAGGAAGATCAGGAAGCTGAAAATATCTGGCTCAATGAGATTGGAGTGGATCCGGCCCGCTTTTCACGTATGGGGGAAAAAGACAATTTCTGGGCCATGGGAGATACCGGCCCCTGTGGTCCCTGCAGCGAAATTTTTTATGATCATGGTGATGAAGTGCCTGGTGGTCCGCCGGGTTCACCGGATGAAGATGGTGATCGCTATATCGAAATCTGGAATCTGGTATTCATGCAGTTTAACCGTGATGCTGATGGTTCGCTGCAGGCTCTACCAAAACCTTCCGTTGATACTGGTATGGGTCTGGAAAGAATTTCTGCGGTGATGCAGGGCGTACACAGTAATTATGAGATCGATCTGTTCCAGAACCTGTTGAAGGCGGTTGCTGAAGTAACTGGCAGCACTGACAGTGCATCAGCATCGATGAATGTGATCGCCGACCACATCCGCTCCTGTGCCTTTTTAGTCAATGACGGGGTACTGCCCTCCAATGAAGGGCGTGGTTATGTGCTGCGCCGCATCATCAGGCGGGCCATCCGACACGGTCACCAGTTGGGGGCCAAACAAAACTTTTTCTATAAGCTGGTTGCTCCTCTGGCTGAAGTTATGGGCGATGCCTATCCTGATCTGCGCGAGAATCAGGAGAAAATAGCAGCGGCTCTCAAGGCTGAAGAAGAGCAATTTTCCCGTACCCTGGATAATGGCATGCAATTACTGGAATCAGCCATCAGTGAGCTTGATGGTGACACAATTGCCGGCGAAACCGTTTTCATGCTCTATGACACCTATGGATTTCCGGTTGACCTGACTGCTGATATAGCGCGTGAAAGAGATTTACAGCTTGATATGCAGGGCTTTGAAGACTGCATGCAGGAACAACGCGAGCGGGCACGCGCCGCCAGCCGCTTTGAGTCCGGTCAAAAGCTCGAACTCACGGAGGCACAAAGTACGCTGTTTACGGGTTATGAGCTTCAGAGCCAGACAGACTGCAAGGTGCTGGGATTGTATATTGACGGTAAGCCGGTGAATAAAATCAAAGCTGGTGACAGTGCTGTTGTTGTGCTGGACCAGACTCCCTTTTATGCCGAATCAGGCGGACAGGTCGGCGATAGCGGTCTGCTGCAGAATGCCCAGGCAAGCTTCAGGGTTCAGGATACCCAGAAACAGGCTGAGCAGTTTTTACACCAGGGAAGCTTAACGCTGGGTTCACTGGCTATTGGCGACAGGCTGCGGGCATCCATTGATACTGAATTACGTCAAGCCATCATGCTTAATCACTCGGCGACGCACCTGATGCATGCTGCCCTGCGAAAGGTTCTTGGTGAGCATGTCAGCCAAAAAGGTTCACTGGTCAATGCCCAGTATTTGCGTTTTGATTTTTCGCATAATCAGCCGCTTAGTGAAGAGCAACTGCGTCAGGTTGAGATGCTGGTAAACCAGCAAATCCTGGCCAATACCGAGGTCAGCAAACAAAGCATGTCGATGGAGGAAGCAAAGGCCAGAGGCGCCATGGCGCTGTTTGGTGAAAAGTACGGCGATGTGGTGCGTGTTGTGGCTATGGGCGGTAGTAAAGAAGCCGAATTTTCGGTTGAATTATGTGGTGGCACTCATGTGCAACGAACCGGTGATATCGGGCTGTTTAAAATTGTTCAGGAATCCGGTATTGCAGCAGGTGTCAGGCGCATTGAGGCTCTCAGTGGTCTGCAAGCTCTCCGTCTGGTGAATACCCAGGAGCAGCAACTGCAAAGTCTGGCAGCTTTATTGAAATCCGATAGCAAGGCACTGGAGCAAAAAGTCACACAGTTGCTGAAGCAAAACCGGGAGCTTGAAAAACAGCTGACACAACTAAAAGGCAGGTTGGCCAGCTCGGCCGGGACTGATTTGAGTGCCCAGGCAATTGAAATCAAAGGTGTCAAACTGCTGGTTGCACAGATCGATGGCGTCGACAGTAAGGCCCTACGAGATACCTGCGATCAGCTCAAAAACAAACTGGGCAGTGGCATTATCCTGCTGGCAACAGTCAACGAAGGCAAGATCAGCCTGGTTGCCGGTGTCACTTCGGATTTGACTGGCAAGGTCAAAGCTGGCGAACTGGTCAACTCTGTCGCCGTTCAGGTCGGCGGGAAAGGTGGCGGCAGACCAGATATGGCAATGGCTGGTGGTACCGAGGTAGATAAACTCAAAGCAGCGCTTGATAATGCCGAACAATCTGTTCGGGATTTATTGTAGTCATCTCATTAAACATCGTTTAATTCTATTTTTATCGTGTGATAATATGCCAAAGGAAGTGATATCATAATGGCATTACTTGTACAGAAGTTTGGAGGTACCTCGGTAGGCTCGATTGAGCGTATCCAGGCAGTTGCCGAGAAGGTGGCGGCAAGCCATAAGGCCGGTCATCAGGTGGTGGTCGTGGTGTCTGCCATGAGCGGTGTCACCAACAACCTGGTTGAGATGGCACATGCCCTGCAGAAAGTACCTGAATCTCGGGAAATGGATGTGCTGCTTGCCACCGGTGAACAGACAACCATAGCGTTGCTGAGTATGGCGCTGCTTGAACTGGGTTGCCCGGCACGTTCCTATACGGGACAGCAGGTCAGAATTTTAACCGACAATGTTTATGGCAAAGCCCGCATTGTCGATATAGATCAAGCAAAGGTACGCCGAGATTTGGATAATGGCCAAGTTGTGGTGATAGCCGGCTTTCAAGGTGTAACGGAAAATGGTGATATCACCACGCTGGGTCGGGGTGGTTCGGATACTACCGCAGTGGCTATGGCTGCAGCTCTCAAGGCCGATGAATGTCAGATTTTCACGGATGTCGATGGTGTGTATACGACCGATCCGCGGGTGGTGGGAAATGCCAGACGCCTGAATAGCGTTACCTTCGAGGAAATGCTTGAAATGGCGAGTCTGGGAGCAAAGGTTTTGCAGATTCGATCTGTCGAATTTGCGAGTAAATACAATGTGCCGTTGAGGGTCTTGTCGAGCTTCGAGGATGGTCCCGGCACGTTTATAGGTTCAGAGGAAGATACTATGATGGAAATGCCTTTAATTTCTGGTATTGCCTTCACAAGGGATGAATCCAAGTTAAGTATTTTGGGTGTTCCTGATGTCCCAGGGATGGCTCACCGTGTTTTTGGTCCGATCAGTAAGGCCGGTATTGAAGTTGACGTCATCGTTCAAAATATCGGCAATGACCAATCCAATGACATTACATTTACCGTACAAAGGAAAGATACTGCAAAAGCGTCTGCCATTCTTGAGGCGCTGGCAAAAGAAATTGATGCTGAGACGGTGCTGGTTGATGACAAAGTAGCAAAGGTATCACTGGTCGGAGTGGGTATGCGCTCGCATGCCGGTATCGCCAGTCGTATGTTTGAAGCCCTGGCTAATGAATCCATCAACATACAGCTGATTACCACATCGGAAATCAAAATTTCTATTGTTATTGAAGAAAAGTATCTGGAACTTGCGGTACGTGCTTTACATGATGCATTTGAATTGGGTGAGACCGAAACAGATGCTTAATTGCCCGTCCAATGACGGGTTTGTCGGGCTGATCAGCACTGATCAGTTTAGGAATTGAGATAACAATGTTGATATTGACTCGCCGTGTTGGCGAAACGCTCATGATTGGTGATGAGGTTACCGTCACTGTCCTGGGAGTAAAAGGGAATCAGGTGCGAATAGGAGTCAATGCCCCAAAAGATGTGGCAGTTCACAGGGAAGAGATTTATGACCGAATCAAGCAGGGCGGCGATGAAGCTGCTCCTGATGGTGATTCCGAGGAGTAAAAAAAGGGCCGCTTAGCCTCTGCCAAAAGCGGGCATCTGTGGTATGATTGCGCGCTCATTGGGAGAGGTGGCCGAGTGGCTGAAGGCGCGCCCCTGCTAAGGGCGTATGGGTTAACACTCATCGAGGGTTCGAATCCCTCCCTCTCCGCCATTGAGTCAATAGATTTCTGCCATTTCCTAATCTCTTCGCTTATCCTCCTGAAACTTAAAGACAATTTCTATAACCACTTTTTAAAGTGGACCATTCCAGATAGGTTTTATCTCTGAAAAGCTTAATTTTCTCTAAATGGCTTTTGAGTAGTCCCTTTCAGGGATAAAAGAGTTTCAGCAGAGGCTGTCTACAGTGAGATTTGGATCTTGTTGCACCATCAGGATTGATTCAACAAGATTTTGAATATTTCAAACACGCTATTTCCCTCAGTTATTAATTGGGAAAACATCACATTTCCAATCTTTGGGCTAATGACCGGTATCTATCCAAAGCGGACATTAGCAAGTTGTCCTTAAAGTTCCTAACGAATAGATTTAAGCAACTGAGATCTCCCATGATTAGCTAAATGCTCCTCAAAAAGCCGACGCCCTTCTGCGATCTGAATTGTATTCATATTTGCCTTCCATATAAGCCATTCCACATCTGCAAGACTGCCGCCCTGTATGCCAGCATCATTAGAAAGTGCAATCCATTTATAGGCAAGAATCAGGTTTTGCTCTGTACCCCATGCCTGGGCGTAATGCATACCCAGCGAGTACTGAGCCTCAGCCACTCCTTGCTCTGCAGACAACTTGGTCAATTCAAAAGATCTAACGTAGTCTTGAAGCTCATTGAAGTAATATACTGAGAGATAATATTGTGCCCTCGGATCGTTTTGATTAGCTGCCATTTCAAACCAAGATGCTGCATTTTTCCAATTGGCAGGGCTTGTACTCCAGAAGTTATACCGCGCTTCGTAGTATTTAAATCCAATCTCGAATTGGGCATTAACATCTCCATCCAATGCTCTTTGTTGTAAGGATTCTGGAATTTCTGGAACAACAGTCGCGCAACCAGAAAGAGCTATGATGCCTGTTAGAAAGATAATTGCTAAAGATAATTTTTCAACAGCTCGAATAAAAAGCAAAGTCTCCACATGTGGAATTTTAATCATTTGTACATGTCCGGTGGAGGAAATATTGGCACCGGGTTAAATATAAACCAGTCATCAGACATGGCTATGCGGGAGTAGATGAGAAACAATAAGCCTGAGGACATATGTAGCCTTCTGATAACAAGAGAACCATCTTCCGCCATTGCTAATCGGTACTCCCACCAATTTGAAATGGGAGCTCCCATCCCAAAAGTGCCTACCACATAGGCTGCAGTGTAAAGTGGGCTATATTCAGGATCTTGATAGCTCCTGAACGTTTCGTGAGTAGTTTCTGATACTAGATTTAATCGTTTTTGCTTACAGGAATAATCATTACTTGTTATCAAAAAGTCGCCACGGAAAGAATCCTCAGTGTCAGAGACCGCAAAAAGACTGATTTGGTATTGAGCATCATCCCCCGATTCAATACGCAAATGACTTGAACCATGAAAACTATTAAAAGCCTGCTCTAATGACATTGGTATTCTTTCATCTACATACTGATAGGCTGCCGCATCCGGCAGATTTGGAAAAACCCCCAGAGGCAGAGAACAGTTCGTTACAGCCAGCTTGGGCCATTCAGCCGGATAATTCTCTAATTCACGATTTATTGTTCCGCAAGCATTAAGGAACAATATCAATAAAGTACAGAGCCCAAAGCGGAAATTCATATGTTTTCTATTGCTCAAGGTAATATATGCAAACCAGACAGGACGGTCTCTGTATTCAAAATGTAATTACGATCACCTGAACTATCTCCATAGTTAATTTCAAGTTGCAATGGAGATGGGGCTAATGGATAGAACAAATCAATTAAAACTTCCTCTTTGCTGTTTATCATTAATGGGAAATCAGTCGAGCGTTCTTCTATCACGCGAGATACCTTGCTTACATTGGACATTCTCTTCAAACCTGCGACTGCAAATACAGGAGATAAAAGTACGGCTCCTGCCAACATGGCTGGGGCCAAGCCAACTGAGGCTGCTCCTCCAAGCGCGGCAGCAGGTGCTACTGACACAGCAGCAGCTGTGCCTACAGCTATTATGGCTCCACCGGCTGTTAAAACTGTACCAGCTCCGATACCTGAGGTAATTTCCAGATCACTATCCTCATAGCGATTAACCATATCTCGGCTTAGTCGTACCAGTTCCCTCCGATCAGAATTCGTCATTAACACCACACCAAGCAGATCAGTCAGGTTAACCTCTTTAATCTCAATAGCTGAATCGGTCAAGTTGGCAATCGTTAAAAGGTATTCATCCCAATCAGCATTTCGGGCCCAGGTACCAGGGCCATCTCTCACAATAATCCCAAGCAGACTAACTCGGATAGAATCATTGTTGACGGTAACAAGGGGGGATGTAACATCGATAGGCAGGGGTTCAGTCAGGAGTTTAGTGCCTCCGCAGCCTGTCAATAAAACCAGTATAAAAAATAGAAAAAGAAAAAAAAGGGACTTTTCAAGAAACCGAAAACCAATAGAATTCAGCATAAAGTTAAGTATTAACCGATACCAAGATGACTGAATATACTCCCAGAATGCATGGTTTACCTAATGATATTTAGTATATTGGACTGCTTAGCTGGGGGCTAATATTTAGTTTAAAACATCCAAATTTCAAATGGATTTTTTCAAGTTACAGCCTAACCTTGATTCTCCAATGCGATAGTATATCCACCTAATTGTGCGCCCCCAGTTTTTCAAAAACCCGGAGTCAAAGTTGCACAAAATAAATCCATTTTCCAGTTGGGTTAGTAATAGCCCAACAACCTGAGACTCAAAAAGGTCATTGTGCTAGCTTTGAAATACTGAGTGTGACAAAAAGTGTTGAAGCATGTCTGCTTTTGGCCGATAGCAGACATTATTCATCTTTTTCTATTTGTTTATCAATTTTTCTTTTAAAGTTGCCTCTGCCTTTTCCTAAGACACAAAGGCTCACTGTCTA